>OBJF01000120.1_pt1 | contig 93546 bp, 91 predicted proteins | sample 1519091 | NCBI WGS metagenome assembly OBJF01 (sample SAMEA2452124, study PRJEB22498) | human gut metagenome | biome: human feces; feature: human gut; material: feces | place: Australia | collected 2012
TAAAATAGAAGATGAAGTAAGAAATGAAGTAAGAAATGAAGTAAGAAATGAAGTAGGAGATAATGTTACTATGAAATTTTAGGTACATGAATGTACGGTGGGAGGTATGTAGTAGACTACCCCCGGTGCTATCGAAAAGTTTGAATACCCCCATCATGAAAGTACCAAACACCTCATACTTCAACATAATAAATCTTGGTATAATAAATATTATACTCATCATAGTGTTGCACTGCATGACACAGCTGATGTTATTACTAACACAATGCAGAGAGTTTAGTGAAAAACTAACATTGATAACTATGAAATTAAAATTAAATTTATTCAAGAAGTTAACAAATGAAGATAAACATGTAATAACGATTATTGCTGACTTAATTGGTTGTGCATTACTTGTTATTGCTTTATGTTATGGAGTTTATTGGTGTTTGACTTCTTGGTTATTATCGTAATTATAATATAGCTAATACAGCGAGAGATAATCTTGTTATATTAGCTATTTTTATTTATATTGCATACCTCATACTATAACATAATAAATCTTGGTGTACAACATATAGCGTTATTGTTGACACTGTTATTACTAACCAAACGCTCGGCAACCAAGTCGTTAAATTGGTGAGACTCTGAGAGAGAGCATTACAGTCATGGCTAATTCAAAAGCTGAAAACGAAGTGAGTGTTATCAACGTAGTTGTTAAAGCTGTTAGAGTTTACTCAACAGGCGACAATGTTCGTTATCGTGTTCAATTTGATAGTCCTTTTCAAGGCTATGCAAAAGACATGAATGGCGATTACAATCTTACAGAAATTGACTACATTGATTTTGTTCCTTCTGTTTTGATAGCTCAATGTCTTAACATTGTCGAAGGTCTTGATATTCTGTATACCAAGAAGAAAGAAGCTGGTCTTCGTTCTAATGGGGTTACAGGATTCGGGGCTGCTGAACTTCAAGCTGTTCTTCGCAATGCAAAAATGCAACTTGAACGTAAACATTTCAGTGCTGGCGAAGAATATATCACAGCTGACGGTGAAGTTCGTACTCACGAACATGATGGCTATTCTACTTCTATCGTAGATATTCGTGTTACTGAACGTGTTCAGACAAAGCTCGATGACATGCTTGACAAGATGCTCGAAATATAATTCGAGCTTATACTCCAATGGCAGGATTAAGTTCCTGCTGTTGGAGTTTTTCAAACTCTATACCTCATACTATAACATAATAAATTTTGGAAACAAGTTAATTATACAATTAACAGTTCTATTAAGACTTTTACTAATTATATCACTAATTAAAATTTTAAACCTATGGAAGAAAATATTAAAATCACAAATGACATTATTAAAGCTGTTTATGCTCATATCTCTAAAAGATATAATATTGATAATATTCAAGTATTTGAATTTATTACAAATCAAGCTGATATTAATAATCAATCATGTAATGATTATATACTTGATTATTATAAGCATTTTATTTTAAAACCTAATGCAATATCTAACGGTATTGTTGATAAAGTTTTTAAATATATTGCTATTAAAACTAACTTAAGTAGTAATGAAATCGATAAACTAATTAAAGATAAAGCAATTAAAGCTAATAAAAGTGTAGATGATTATATGCTTGATTATTATAATAACGTTATTTTAAAAGATGATGAATATTGTAATACTACTTTAGAACTTAGTGATGAAGTTATTAACAGAGTTTATTATGATATTTATAATATATATGGTATGGATTATAAAGATATTTATGGTTATATTACTCATAATGCTAATCTTAATAATCAATCTCGTGAACAATACATTCTTTATTATTATGAAAATATTAAGTTAAAAGATAATAAAAATAATAGTGTTATCATTGAAGATATTGACAAGGTTAACTTTGAGGAATTAACTGAAACTGACAAAAAAGTTATTGCAAGTCGTAAATATATGTGTCACGAATATGTTAAAGAGATCGTTTATAAACTTAATGAGCTAATTAATAAAGATTTGAGTAATGATAGACGCGCAGTTGATGAAGCTGGTGTAATCATGTATGCTATTCAAGCTATTGATAGAGATGTTGCTAATGCAGTTAGTGACTGTCAAAAGGTTTTAAAGTTAATGAAATCTAAATGCTCGTAGATAGCTGTTATTAGCTCTATATTGAACGATTAAGTAAGAGATGATAAAGAGTACGGAAAAGAGAAAATGCGAAATTAAGCTATTTGAGGCTATTTAGAGCATTAGTGGCAGTAGCAATAGGAGGAACACATTCCACACCCTTGCTATCTTCTTTCTCTTCTCCCTCTTTATCTCTCTCTTCAAGACTTCAGCATACTGTGTCAAACAACAACTCAAATAGTTTTATTTAAACTCTTAATCTTATCATTATCAACATCATTATCAACAATATTTTAATTAATATTTTAAACAGCTTTATCTAAACTTTAATTTTAACTTTATTATTTCTACTTTAATTTCTATTATTAATAACTTCATTAGTAACAAATTAAATAACTTTACTTAAATCTTTAATTTTAGCCTTTGTTCTAACTTGTTTAATAACTCTTTTAAGAGCTTTATTTGCTTTTGTTTGATTAGGTTCATCTTAAACAAGTTTAAGACTCACTCTTTAACTACGTATAACTTTATGTTATTAAGTTATAGTAAGTTACAGTTTATAACTCTTATATAAAACCTTTTGTGTAACACAATATAAAACTTAAACAGATATGGTCAAATTAATATTATTAGGAATAATATATGCAGTAGTAACTGCAATATGTTTTATAAAAATAAAACAAATAGGAGATTCAATACGATTTAAAGATACTATAAAAATAGTATTATATTTGATGGTATTTCTATTTACATCTGTATTAGTAATACAAAATTTATGATTATTATATTATTTAATAGGTTTAGCAATAGCTTTACTTATTGAATAATATATTTATTCACCTCATACAATAACATAATAAATTTTGGATATATGATTTATAAGACTTTTAATAGTTTTATTAACGTTATCATTATAATTATCATTATTAACAATTAAAAATTATTAGTTATGGCTAAAGAAAATGCTGCAACTGTAGAACAAGTTAGTGTTCAAGTTGAAAATGGTGCTGAAAATGCAAGTAATGAAACGGTTAATGTTGGTTATCAAAACTGCATTAAGAAATTAATTGCTGCTGGTTGTAAACGTATTAATTCTGTTAGAATTAAAAACGTAAACTTTACTGAGAAAGATAACTATACTATGGTTAGCTTTACTCTTAGTAATCCTATTCGTGGCTTTGTAAGTAACGATAATGGTATTACTTATCAAGAAGGTATGACTAATACCTTATTTACTTCTTTATATGCTATTGTTGGAGCACTTAAAGAAGATGATGAACTTGGTTGGATGGCTAATGCTCTTCTTGATAATCCTCAAGCTCTTAACTTGATATTTAATGGAGGTAGTGTTGATATTCTTCAACAAGAAATTGTTGCTGGAGAACAATTTACTAATCCATTTAGTACAAGAAATGATGCTACTGTTCAAGTTTATGATCATGATGTTATTATTAATCATATTATTGGTTTTAAACTTGGTAAAACTGGAGAAAAGATGGCTGCGAGATTTGCAGACAAGTTGATGGGCTTCTAATTATAACATATAATATTAGTAGTAATGATAGAAATATTGTTACTACTAATATTTATATTGTTTATAATATGATTATTGTTGATATTATTACATTATTTATGCTGTTAAGCCTATAATATGCTTTTTAGCATGATTATAATCAAGAAGTTAAACATATGACGAAAAAAATATATTAAATATCTTGTATGGTATTGTAATTGTTTTTATATTTACAGAAAATATTAATCTTACTATTAATCTTTAAACAAACAAAATTATGGACATTGAACAATCTGTTGTTGAGAATTTAAGAAAGTCTGTTAACGATAACGGTGTTAATTCTCAAAAAGAAAATGAAGGTGTTAACGAAAATACTATAAGACCTATTAATGGTTCTTATAGAAGTAAACAAGATAATAAAGACAAAAAAGAACGTAAACGTACTTATGTTCCTGAAAGATATGCTAAACTTCCTAAACATATTCTTGAAATTGTATTTATTATTAAATTTAATGCAGAAATTCGTAGATTTACTGCAAAAGGTATTATCAATACTTTATTTACAAGAGATGAAATTAAGGCTAAACGTCCTTATGTTAAATTTCTTTGGAATAAGTTTGTTGTAAATACTAACGGTTTGAATCGCGAGTATAATTATAATGAAACTTTTTTCATTAACAGTTTAATTGCTTCTTTCCAATGTTTTGCAGAGACTGCACAAGAAACTATTAATAAGTTTTGTTCTGAAGAATTAAATGATGATTGTCTTACTGATATTTCTTCTGCTAATATTGATAAGATAATCGAACTTAATAAACAGAATGCAGATATTAAAACTGTTGATGTTGAAGATTAAAATATATTTAGTCTGAATCCCCGTAGAGAAGAACGATATATAATTGATTCCTTTACGGGGATTCAGACTTAATCTTATGATTATGATTATGGAAGATAATAATAACGATATATCTGTTGAAGTTGAAATTCCAAGTTATCTTTATGATACAGATTATGATGATGTAAATTGGAATGATATGCCAGATGAAGATGACGAAGAATTTGATACATTTTGTGATTGAACCTGAAATCTTAAAGTATGGGAATTAGTGATAATTGAACATGCTTGTTTTAGAACTTTCATAGTTATAAGTGTTACGGTTAGTGATAATAGTAACACTATCTTTTAAATTATTAATTTAGTAAACTTATTTATTATGAAACTAAAAACAATTGAATTTGATAGCTTTAAACAAAGTATTAGTAATTTAATAGATGAAATTGCTAATAGTATTAAAGAGTCTTTTGATAAAAGTAAAAGCAATATATTTAAAGATATGATTGCTGATACTAAACTTTTTGTTGATTGGGCTAAAGATTATAATGAAGTTGACAATTTACTTCATCAAAATATTATTATTGCTCTTAATAATCTTAAAAAAGTTAGTAGAGAAAAATTAGAACTTCTTGACGCAGATGAAATAGATAATTATTATAATATTGTTAAGGATATTGAAATCATTTTAAGTAAATATAGCTATTATATTTGCAAACAAGTTAAAGATAATATTAAAGATATTGTCAATAAAAGAAATGAACGTTGTAATAAATCTTCTTATAAACCTACTAAAGAAGACTTAAGTAAACTTCGTAAAGAAGATCTTATTAATATGATTATTAATGAAGAAGAACCGAAAAAAAACCAAAATTGAAATAATAGCAATAATACAATTATTGTATATCATAGTTTGTTTATTCATTGTTTCAATTTATTTTTACTATAGATATTCATAATAGTATTATTGCTAAAATAAAACTCTTTGTGAAAAGAGATGTTGTTATGTACCAAACTGTGGATTTACCTATCCGTTTTGACAGGGATTTGTTGTGAAACAAGTTCCTGTTTTTATTTATAATAAGTATTGTAATTATATTATTGATTATAATGTTAATTATTATGTTAGTTTATTATTGATTATCGAGATATAGCAAACTTAATTCGTTAAACGTTTTATAATAGCTAATTTTAGCTTAATATTGAATTATCATATATGAAGTAATACAAGTCATTTAATTAAACATAAATCTTTGTATTAAGCTAAAAACAGCTATCATAATCTAAAAATATTAATTATGATTAATTGTAAACTATATAGTGTAACTGTTGGTGCAGGATATAGAGGTGGTGGTATGGTTATTGCTGCCAGAAGTAAAGAAGAAGCTATAGGTTTAATTCATGTTTATGAAGATAGTATAGCTAAAGAATATATGGAGATTGATACATTAAAAGATATTGGTGTTGAAGCTAAGACTGAACCAAAAGTTTTATTTTGTAATTATTATGTAGTATAGTAAGCAGATATAAAGCTGGTATGCGATGTACTTCTCTACGGGGGAACGAATAGTGTGGCGAGGCAAAGCCGAGCCATTATTGTAAATATAAATAATAGTATTAATAAACAAATTAAATCACGTAAAGTTATGAAAAAGAAAAATTATGATGAAGTGAGTGTTATTAGAAGTATTACTAAAAAAGCAGATGTTTCTGTTGATTATGTTAACAAAATAATACAAGTTAAAGAAGATTCTAATGAAGTTGGTAATGGTACTTGGGGAAAAATAGATTATCTTTGTCATTATTGTGGATATATTTATGTTAGACCTAAAACTATTAATAATAATAGAAAAATTATTAATAGAGAATTTGGTGATGATAATGATAGAAAAACTTCTAAAAAAGAAAGAAAACAACTTAAACTTGATATGGTTAAGTCTACTAAAAAATTAATGAAAAAATAATTTATTAAATCTATTATTATGCCAACATTTGATTTTTCAGCTCCTGTTAAGAAAAATAACAAAGGTAAATATAAAGTTATTAAAGAAAAATATACTATTAAAGTTAGAAAAGCTAAAGGAATTGTTTTTATTGATAAAGATGGTTCTTATAAAGTTTTAATAGAAGATAATATTATTCCAATTAAACAAGAATGTTTTACTTGTAAAGGTGCTTCTAATATTTATATGCAAGAATTAGAAAAGAAATCTGTTCGTAATATTTATATTAGATGTGATAATCTTAATCAAGAACTTGATATTTTATATTATTTACCTTTTTGTGTAGGTTGTATTGTTAAAGGAAATATTGTTGTTAACAATTATGATAAACAACAATATTTTGATATTAAAGAAAGTTATATTGACTACGAGGACGATAAAGCAGCTAATATCTTTAAAGAATATAAAGATAATTATGATAAACTTAATCAAGCTCGTATTGATAAAATATTAAGAGAAAGAAATGAATGAATTTAAAATTGGTGAACGTATAAATAATAATGATAATAAATATAAGTTTACTAATGACCAACAAAAAGCTATAGATGGCATTATTGATTTTATAGCTTCTCCTTTTAATCCGGCTAAATATATAGTTGGATTAATTGGAGCTGGTGGTACAGGTAAAACTTTTATTACTAAATACATTATTAATAATTGTAAATATAGTAATAGTGTAATTAAGTGTACTTCTTCTACTCATAAAGCATGTAGAGTGTTTAGTCAAGCTATTGGAAATAGATCTGTTGATACTATTCAAAGTACTCTTGGTTTAAGATTAGATTTAAGATTAGAAGATTTTGATCCTAATAATCCTCAATTTAATCCTATGGCTAAACCAAAACTTGACGATATTAAATTGTTATTAGTAGATGAGGCCTCTATGCTTCCTTCTAAAATTATTAACTATATATGTGAACAATGTAAACAATTAAATATTAAACTTATATTTATTGGTGATAGTAGTCAACTTGCTCCTGTTAATGAAAATAAGTCAAGTGCTTTTTATAAATGTAATAAAGTTTTTGTATTAAAAGAAATTGTTAGACAATCTGTAACTAATCCTATTTCTAATTTATTAGATTTATTACGAAATGATATTACTAATAAAAGTTATACTTTTTTAGAATATGTAAGTAAAAATATAGGTGCTACTGTGTATAATGAAATTGGAGAAGGTTTTAGTATATGTAATAAAGTTAATTTTAATAATACTATAGATAGTTGTTTTTCAAATGAAGAATATACTAATAACATAGATATGTATAGAATTATTGCATATACTAACAATTGTGTTTCTAATTGGAATAATTATATTCGTAATAATATAATAAAAGACGCTAATAAAAGTATTATTACTAAAAATGATTTAATTATGTCTTATGAAACTATTGTTAATGAATTTATGGAAATCATTATTAATAATTCAGAAGAATATATAATTAATGATATTGTTGATTTTGTTGATGATACTTATGGATTTAAAGGTTTTTTAATTAAGTTTCAATTAGTACATGGAGGTAGTATTACTAAACCTTTATTTGTTATAGATCATAGAGATAAATTTACTATATTAAAATACCATAAAGTTATTACAGATTTAATCGAGACTGCTAAAAAAGCTACAGGTGGTACTCGTGCGAGTAAATGGAAACAATATTATGATTTTAAAAAGAAATATCTTATCGCTACTAATATAGTTAATCGTAATGGAAAGATTATTTATAGTAGAGATTTAGATTATGGTTTTGCGATTACAAGTCATAAGAGTTAGTATTGGCTCTTGTAAAAGTCCTTTAACTGCTGGAACATCGTGAAGATAATAATGCTACAACGTAAGATGAAAATCTAAGCGTGAATGCTTGAAAAATTATTATTATATGACAATCAGCAACCAAGACCACTCATTATGTTGAGAAACATTTTAATGGTAAGGCTCATCGACTATCCGAAAGGAGTACTGGCAGTAATGCTGGGAAATGGGGACAAACTATTCATAAAACTATTTGGAATTACAATTCATAAATAATATATTTATAATGAAATTAAAATTTATATTGTTATGATAATAAATATTTATGGTCTTGTATATCCAAGTACACAAGAAGTTATTTATGTTGGACAAACAAGAACTTCTATTGAACACAGATTAGATTCTCATTATTGGAAACTTAATGAGGCTAAAAGAGGAAAACGAACTATGACTAAATTATTTAAATTTCTTGATAGTTATTTACCTCTTAGAGTTCAAGTTAAATTATTAAGAGTTGTTGATACTGATAAACCTTTTAATGATGCTGATTTTATGGAAAAATATTATATAAATTATTATCGTAAAATCAATCCTAATTTATTGAATGAAACAAATGGGGGTATTGGTGGATATACAGCAATTAATAAATCTGATAATGAAAAATCTATTATTGGACGTAAAATTTCCAACGCTATTAAAGGACGTAAAAAACCTAAAGGTTTTGCTGAACATTTAAGTGCTATAAGAAAAGGTAAAAATAATCCTATGGCTCAAAGATTAGAAATAAAAATTGGAGCTTATAAAGAAAATAATCTTATTAAAAGTTTTGAATACGGATTTGAAATTAATGAGTTCATAGGAAGTAAAAGTGCTTATAGTAATGTTCATAAAGTTCTTACAGGCAAACTTATATATAAACCTTATGGATATAATTGGAAATATATTGAATAGTTTAAGATATAGTCAGGTTTGCGATGAAAGTCGCAATGTTTATGCAAGGTTCTACTTATGATGTTGTATTTGTGGACGTTAATGATATTGTTTATGATAAAAATGGTCGTCCTTATTCTAATCAAGATGATTTGCTTCGTAGACTATATGTAGCATGTTCTCGTGCAAGAAAAGAATTAATTTTATGTTATGGGAATTAGACGTAAAAGTAAAAATATTAAATTAAGTATTGAACATTATAGTAGTAAATTATTTATTAATAAAATAAGCACTTGTTATAATTGCCCTTTAAAATTATATAGTAAAGAAAATGATACTATTGTATTTGGTACAGGAAATAGAATCACTGATACTATGATTATTTTGCCTTCTTATGATATTAAAGCTGATGTTAATTATAATAATATATTAAAAATTGTACGAGATACATATAAAGATATTACAGGTAAAGAACTTCTTGAAAATTGTTATGTAACTCGCGCTATTAAATGTGTTAACAAAACAGATTTTAATTTAGAAAAAGAAGCTATTAAAAATTGTATTTGTAATTTATATTACGAACTTATTCGTATAAAACCTACTAAACTAATTATTTTTGATAAACAATTATATGATTTTGAATTATATAATTATAATAGAGGAAAATATAACGTTAAAACTGTTATTAGCCCTGCTGTTATATATTATGATAATCAAAATCTTAAAGATGTTTTTGTAAGACAATTTAAAGAGGCTATATATGATACGTAGTTATGCTTATGATGTTGAAGTTTTAAAAAACTTTTTTAGTATAAGTATAATTGAAGTTAATGATTATCTTAAAGTATTTAAAGATTGTTATGATGAAAACGATAAGAAAAAAGCTCCTATTCCATTAGTTCAAAAATATACTGTAAAAGAAATTAAAGAAAAACTTAATTCAGTAATTAAATATAGTTTTTATATTACTGATAAAGATGATTCTCAACTATTAACTATGCTTGGATTTATTAATGGACTTAGACCACATTATGAAATACAAAAAGAGAATGATATTGAAAAACAAATTCCTGTTCGTACCGATATGTTTGGTTTTAATAGTTCTAAATATGATAAATTAATGGTTGCCGCTTTTCTTATGTTTTCTAATCAAACAGATAATACTAAAGAACTTATTACTAAATTATATGAAACTTCAAAAAAGATTATTTCTTCTCAAAATGATTATGAAATATTTAAACATGATTATTTACTTGGTACTTTAAGTAAGTATAAACTTACTTATACAGACGTTGATTTAATGACCGTATTTGCTCTTAATAAAGTTGGCAAAGGAGTTGATAAAAATGGAAAAACTGTTTATTTTCCTAAAAGTCTTAAACAAACAAGTATTAATCTTCAATGGTATGAACTACTTGAATATGAACTTCCTCCTATATCTGATAAAGATAAACATTTTTATGAAAAAGATAATACTCTTAAAGGCATAAATGTTGAAAATCTTAATAAGTTAGTTGAAAAGTGGGATAGATATATTATCGATGAATGGATTGAACCTACTATGTATTATAATATGAACGATTCTTTTATTCTATGTGAAATGATAAGACTTTATATAGATGAAATTCGTTTACGTTATAGTATATCTTCTGCTTATGGAGTTGATGTTTTAAGTAGTTCTCGAAGTAATATTGCTGATAAACTTTTTACAAAGTTTTATAGCGAGTTTAGTGGTTTAACTCCAAATCAATGGCAAGGCAATAAAACTGAACGTACTGCTATGGCTTTTAAAAGAGTTATTTTTCCTTTTATTAAATTTAAAACTAAAGAATGTCAAGAACTTCTCGAAGAAATGAAAAAAGTTGTTGTTTATTCAACAAGTAAAAAAGCTCTTAAAGAAGTGTCTAATAAATATCCTGAATTTAAATATCTTAAAACCAATAATGATACTGGCTGGTTTGAAATAACTATTAATAAACTTGTTTATAGTATTGCAACGGGTGGACTTCATAGTCAAGATATTCCAAGAGAATTAAAGAGTAAGCTGGTTTATATTGATTCCCTCTCTACGGGGGATTGTACAAAAGAAAAAACGTCTATTTGGGATAATATTACAGATGATAGTTATATATATGTACACTGGGATATTTCCAGCTTCTATCCGTCAATTATGTCGGTGTATCATGTAGCTCCCGCACATTTAAATGAAGGTGTTTTTACAAAACTTGTTAGTTGGCTTAAAGATACTCGTATTGCTGCTAAACATAGTGAAGAAGATCTTATTGACGGTATTCCAAAAGATATTCTTGCACAAGCATTAAAGATTGTTATTAATTCTATATATGGTAAATTAGGTTTTGAATCTGGTAGTCTTTATGATAGACTTGCTGTTCTTAAAGTTACCATAAATGGACAATTAATGATTTTAATGTTGTGTGAAGAACTTGAATTAGCTGGTATAGAAGTTATAAGTGCTAATACTGATGGTATAGTTGTTAAACTTTATAAGAAAGATAAAGATAAATTTGAGTCTATTTCTAATAATTGGAAACAGTTTACTAAATTAGACGCTGATTCTGAAGAATATAAATGTTATATTAATAGAGACATTGAAATTATTGGTGTCTTAACCTTGTGAATTGCTGGAACGCTAAGTAGAAATATATGCCAATCAGCAGCCAAGCATCTTAATAAAGATGAAGGTTCAGAGACTATCGAAAAGCAACATATTACCGATGTTGAACTTAGTAGAGTAGATATTGTTATTAAATATCGAAGCGCAAGGCAAAATAATTATATCATAATTATGTATTTTCAATAAATATGTTGTATATTTATGTAATTATTAATTAACTAAATATTATTGTTATGAAATTTACAGATGAAATACCACATGTTTGTTGTGTTTATAAAATTACAAATACTATAACTAATCTTATATTAATTGGTGCTACTACAAATCTTAATAAAAGAATAAATCATTATAGAAATGATGTTTATAGAGATAATCCTCTTAAACATTATAATAGAAAATTTCTTCAAGATATTATTTCTTATGGTATTAATTCTTTTATTGTAGATATTATTGAAGAATATGATAAAAATATTTCTAATATAGAATTAAAAAATAATGAAAGTAAATATATTATTCAATATGATTCTATAAATCCTAATATAGGATATAATTTAAGATTAGATATAAATGGTAAATATATTTGTAATAATTCTACTCGCATTCTTAAAAGTAAACAATTAAAGCAACAATGGAATAATGGTATTAGAAGTAATCATTCTAATATTATGAAAGAATATTGGAAAAATAATGCTAATAGAAAAAATCAACAAAGTAAATTTTTTAGTGATGTTTTAACTCAATATGTTTACAATATTTATAAAGAAAATGTTTTAATAAAAGAACATATTTATTATAAAGAACTTGTTGATATAGGTCTTAAATCTGTTATAGGATATTTTGCTAAGGAAGATAAAATTCTTAATAAAAATAATAAAGATATTATTAGAAAAGTTGCAAAAGTTGTTTATTGTAAAGGATATAAAGTAGAACGTATTATGATAAATGTTTTGAAGATATAGTCCGATACTCTATGAAAATAGAGATTAACAAATAAGCAATAATTATATTGTTGAAGAAATTAATGGTAAAATTACATATAAAGGTGCTCTACATCCTAAAATGTATGCCATTGATTTAAGTAAAGGTTATGATATGCCTATTGTAGCACAAGCTGTTGTTAATTATTTTCTTTATAATAAACCTGTATTAGAAACATTATATGAATGTACTAATATTCTTGATTTTTGTAAGTCTCAAAACGTTGGACGTCAATTTCATGTTGAATTTGATGACGGTGTAAATTGTACAGAACTTCAAAGAAATGTTAGATTTTATGTATCTAATCAGGGTGGTAGTGTAAAGAAAGTCAATAACAATACTCTCATAAAAAGTAATCTTTGTGTTGGTTATAAAGTAACTGTACTAAATTCTTTAGACGATAAACGTATTGAATATCGTAATATTAATTATAATTATTATTTTAAAGAAGCATTAAAAATTATTGATCCTATTAAATTAGGTATTAGTACTAAACAAAAAGGTGATGTTAAAGCTAAACTTAAATCTGGTAAAATGTTGATTAAAAAACATTCTGGTATGTATAATTCTTTATTTGATGATAATGAAGATTAAAGAAAAAGTTATTCAACAAGTTCTTGATGGTTTTCAACGTCTTAAAGGTCGTGCAAGTTTTTATTGTTTTACTAAGGAAATTATTCCCGATATAGTATTTAATATTATATTAAAATTTCATAGTAAAAATAAAAATGACGCTATTTTTATTGTTGTAGATAAATATGAAACCAGAAAGAAATTAGTTGATTGTTTTAAAGCTAATAATATGACCACAGAAGATGGTTATAATATTAAAATTTTAAGTGCTGATTATATTAATCTTAAATATCATTATTCTTATAAACTAATTATTACTGTTGGTATAAATGATAAATATATATTACTTAATCATTTATATTATAATAGTAAATTTATGATTAGTATTCTTACAGAAAATATTATGGATAATGATTTTATTACTCGTACTCGTGAAATACTTCCTAATATTGATGTAGACAATATTTCTAATAAAATTAGAAATGACTATATTCATTCCCCCGTAGAGGAACACAGGATTGGAGTGGATATGTCTGATACTGATAGAACTACTTATGATAAATATACTAATTATATAAATGATTGTGTTTCTATTTTTGGTGATTTAAAAACTATTGAAAAATGTAAATATGGAGATGAAGTTTTAAATATAAGTGCTACTGAATTTCGTAATAATATTGCTAAACAAAATGGTTGGAGACATGATTTAGATACTAATATTGCTTTTTATAAACAAATTGATGATATTTATAATCCTAATATTTTAGAAGAAAAAGCTCGAAATTTTTATAGTATTGCTAAGTTAAGAAGAGATTTATGTACTGATAATGTTGATAAACTAAATATTATTAATGATATTTGTAATGCTAACAAAGATAAGAAAATATTAATTGTATCTAAGCGTGGAGAATTTGCTGCGCAAGTCACTAAATTTTTAAATGATAATAATCAAAATTTGTCTGTTAATGGTAATATTGTTTATAAAATTTGTGGCGATTATCATGATTGTATTGCTGATTGTATTGCTACTGATGATGAAGGTAATCCTATTTATGTTAAGTCTGGCGTTAATAAAGGACAATTTAGAATGCTCAAATCGCAAGCCCAATCGACGCTTAATGAGAAGCGATTTAACAATGGGAATATTAGTATATTATCTATCAAACAATCGTCCAATGTAGAGCTAAAAATAGCTTGTGACATGGTTATATTTACTTCTCCGTTATGTGATAATATTGTTGAACTTAAAACTCGTTTTAGTAATGTTAAATTTGGCGATAATATTACTAAAACATATAGAGTATATTGTAATAGTACTATCGAAGAAGAAAAGCTATTAAAGGAGAAGATGAATAATACTATTATGGTAATAAATGATACAGAGAATAATTTAATGATAGATGAAATTTCGGGCGATATTATTTTGTAGTTATAGAAAAATGTGTTATTATTGTAATGTAGTTAAACAAACAAGTGCTCATTGACATTATGGCAAACGATGAAAAAGAAACTAATGTAGTTGAGAATGAATCTCCTACTCAATTACAAAAAGTCAGTGATAAAGTACCTGTTGCTAAACGTGAAGTTATAGAAGTTAATAAAGACACTATTAATGCTATTAATTTGTTTGATGAAAAACAATTAATTGCTGCTGAGAATTTTCTTACTAAAATTTCAAGAAGTGAAAAAGGAGGAATTAAAAGTGTTAATGAAGGACTTGCAATACTAATGCGAGCACAAGATTTAAAACTTCCTTTTAGTTCTTGTCTTGAACATATTCACGTTATTAACGGTAAAACAGGTATTGATATTCATATTATTAAAGCACTATTGTCAAAGGCAGGTTGTTTTTGGAGATGTGTTAAAGACTATCAACCTCTGTATGAATATACAGATGGCATTAATGCTTATACTGACGATAAACTTCCTGATTATGCTATTCGTTGTAAAGATAAGAAAGAAGCTGATGAATTAAGCGAGAAAGATACTGATAGAGAACATATTTATTTATATCCTACTCGTTATTATCAAGATTTAAATGGTAATATTTATAAAGATTATAATTTAAATTCTAAACAATTTGGTATTGCTATTAATAAACAACAAATTGCTGCTATTTCTCAATCTGGTAAAATTCCTGTAATTCGTATTGCTAATCAACCTATTGATTACGTTACCGAATACGAAATTATTAGATATAGAGAAATATTTGGTAAAGTTGTTGAAACACGAAGTATTGGTCGTTTTTCTTATCTTGATGCTTGTACTGCTGGTTGTTTTGAAAAAGATACTTATAAAAAATATCCGAAAGTTATGGTTGGTCATAGAGCTTTTGTATATGCTGCTCGTGATATAGCTTCTGATTTTCTTATGGGTGTTATGGAAACAACTGAGTTAAAGCAAATTAATAATATTGATATTACTGATTCAGATATTATTGAAATATAAGATTTTAGTTATATTGTATCTGAATAAAATATAACAATTTTGATTGAAGATTTAGAAATTGTTATAAGAAAAGAAATTATTAATCTTCAAAACATTTTTAAATAACAAATTTATTAAACCTTTTAAAAACTTAAAGTTATGAAAACTGTAAATGGTATGAGCTTTGGATTTTCTGCTGTTAACGCTGGTCAAAGAAATGTAGCTGTTGAACCGCAACTTATTGCTGTTTCTACTGAAGGTAATTTCCGTATGACTCCTCCTGTAAGTCGTGCTCTTGGTTTGTCTTCTGGAGATTATGTTACTTTCTTGCATAATATAGATGACATTAACGCAGCTATTGATACTAAAGCTGAAGCCTATACTTCTTTCTGTGAAGCTAATCGTTTGGAAGTTGGTTCTCCTGAATCTGTTATAGCTATTCATAAAGAATTTGATATGTGGGCTGTTGCCAAAGGTTTTGTAGTATATGATAGCAAAGGTAATGCTAAAACGACTACTGAACGTCTTACTAAACATGATAAACTTCGTTTTGTTTCCCAACATTTTGAAGAAATGTTAGCTTCTGCTCTTGAAAATGCTCCGGAAGAAATTAAAGACGCTTTGAGTCGTGAGGGTGTTACTAAAGAAGAACAAATGGATATTCTTTCTTCTTTTGTTAAACCTCGTGAATTGCCTAAATATAAAGGTTCTAAAACTGCTAATCCTGCTGGATTGACTGGTACTGGTACTTCTCTTACATTTACTGACGCTAATGTTTGGAAACAGCTTAAAGCTGATATGGGTGATGAAGCTACTAAAATGAATCGTGTTTACACTATTAATTTGGACGAAATTCAAGATATTCATGTAGATAATGGTCATGAAGTTATTACTGTTAAGGCTTATCTGCTTAATGAATTTGTTGATAAAGCTCCTGCTCGTGTTGGTTCAAAAGAAGAAGGTGAATCTGAAGTAGAAGAGTAATTTATTGTTTGTCATAATAGATTTTTTTAATATTGCCCGATAATATATTTTTAATAAGTATGTTATCGGGCATATTAGTATAAATTAAGCTTAATTTTAAAAACGAATTTTTATGTCAAAAGAAACAGTTAATCAAGAAACTCCTATTGAAGAAGTTAAAAAAGTATCTCGTCGTGGTTTAGGTTCTGCTCGTGGAACAGCACGTCTTAAGTTTGGCAATGATCAAGCTAAACCTAATGGTTTATTTTTAGGTCATCTCGAAGAAGTTAAATATAGTACTATAACTATCGGAGAAGATAAAACAGGAATGCCTTCTTTTAATGGTTTTGAAATTCCTAAACTTACTTTGACTTTTGCTTCTAATGAAGAAGATCCAAATAAACGTCATTATGTTTCTAAAACATTTACTGCCGTTGAATCTAATGTAAATACTATTCCGGGCGGTAAAGAAGAATGGAAAGTTAATTCTGTTTTTGATTGGCTTAAACATGTTTTAAATGTTTATTATCTTAAAGGTCGTGAATTGACAGACGAAGAAGCTACTGCTTTATCTTTGACGTTTGAAGATTTTGATGAACAAGGTGAATATGTTTCTGTAGATACAGAAATTGTTATTAATGCTTGGAAAGTTTTATTTGAAAACTTTGAAAATATTATGAATCGTGGTAAAGATGGTAAACCTGTTTATCATGATAAAAATAATAAATTTATTCCTGTTTGGCTTAAACTTCTTCGTTATGTTAAGAGTAGAAAATCTTGGACTCCTATTAATAATGGAGATTTAAGTCTTCCTCAATTTGTTGGAGAAGGTTGTATTGAGATTTATCAACAAAACGCTATTCCTTCTATTAAAATAGATTTGGTTAAAGAAACTATTCTTATTATGAATGTTGAAAAGCCAAAAACTCCTAATATGCCTGCTGTTGGAGGAATGGCTCCTATGATGGGTGGGGTTGCTATAGACCAAACTATGAATCCTATGGGTACAGATATTTCCAGTCAGACTTTGGAAGACATGCCATTTTAACATTTTTTAACATATTAAAATTATTTTAACTTTTTGGATATGCAATTTTGGACTAATACTTTTCGGAGTATTAGTCCTTTTTTTATATTTGTTTAATAAATAACTTACACTATGGACAAATATAAAATTGATTTTAGTAGTTATAAAAAGAAATTTAGTTATTGTAAAACTAATACTAAATGTTCAGTTGATAATTGTAATAATCCTATATTTTGTAAAGGATATTGTACTAAACATTATGCTCAAATTCAACATTATGGCAAAATTATTAATACTATATATGATAAAAACGAAATTATTAAACATGATGATTATGCTGAAATCATTGTTAGAAATAAACAAGGTGCTATTAAAGGAAAAGCGCTTATAGATTTAGATGATGTAGATAAATGTAAACGTTTTAAATGGGGTATGTATTCTAATGGTTATTTTTATGGTAATATAAATAAAATTCTTAGAATTAGGCTTCATAGATTTGTTTTAGGTTTAGATGATTGGAATATAAATAACGAAGTAGATCATATAAATAGAAATAGAGCTGATAATAGAAAATCTAATCTTAGAATTGTAAATCGTTCTGATAACAATAAAAATAGAAATAAATCTTGTTCTAAAGCAGTTAATATGAATAACGATAATGTTTATTTTGATAAAAAAAGAAATCGTTATTATGGACGATATAATTATCAAAAAATTACTTATAATACATCTTATTATAAAAATAGAGATGATGCTTTAAATGAAATGAATATTATTAAACAAATATTAAGTAAAGGAGATACTATAACTTATTCTTTTTCTTAATTATATTTATCTTATGAGAAATATTAATTCTTCCAAACTTACTAAACAAGCTATTTTAGATAAAATTTCTCAAATTAGTATTTTTAGTACTTATCTTAATTTATCTAATAATATTATTCAACATTGTATTGATACTGGCGAATTAATATGTTCTCCTATAAGAGAAGATATTCACCCTACTTGTGGTTTTAAATATGATAATAAAGGAAAACTAAAATTTAGAGATTTTAGTGGTTTCTTTTGGGGTGATGCTTTTGATGTTGTTGCTTATATTATGAGCAATATTTATAATAGAGAATATAATATTCGTAATAAAGAAGATTTTATAAAAGTTCTTCGCCATATTACTTTTACGTTTAAAGATATATTTTATGGGCAAGAAAAAGATATTAATCTTGTTAATGAAATAAATACAGCTATCGTTAATATAAAACATAAAAAACCTAATATTGAATTAGTTGTTAGAGAATGGAATAATAACGATAAAGAATATTGGGATAAATTTGGTGTTCCATTGCAGTTTCTAAATATTAATTTTATTTATCCTGTAGAACAATATTACATTAATAGAAATGTTAATCCTGAACCAAAGTATTATTATAATACTAATGACCCTTGTTATGGATATTTATTAGGAAAAGATAGAAATGGTATTAATAATATTAAATTATATTTTCCTAAACGAGATAGAAGTTATACAAGATTTATAACTAATTGTAATCATTTAGAAGGTATTTATAATCTTAATTATAGTGATTATGATATTATTGTAATTACTAAATCTACTAAAGATAGAGTTAGTATAGGAGCAACACTGATGAGACTGTCTCTTCTCTACGGGGGAATGAATATAGATAAAATTGGAGTTATTAATATTCCTCACGAAACTTATAAACTTCGTCAGAATGAATATGATTGGTTAAAAAGTAAACTTAAAGATAATAAAGGTAAACTTTGTTCTCTTATGGATAATGATGTTACAGGAATAAATGAATCTAATTGGTTATATGAAAATTTTAATATTATTCCTGTTATTATTCCTAAAAGATATAAAAGTAAAGATTTTGCAGAATTAGTTTCTAATAATTCACTTAAACAACTTAAATCTATTATTAAAAAAGGAATTAAATATATTTATAATTATGATAAAAGACAAAGAAATAAAGATTCTGGGAATCTTCAATATGACGAAACTATGCCTTACTGATTCGAGTAAAGGTAATAGAATAGTTGTTATGGAAGCTATTACTGAAGAACAAGAAGCTCGTATTGATAAATCTAAACAATATTTTGGTTCTATACGTCATACTAAAGAAGATGGACAAATTATTGACGGAAAAGATATATATGTCTATGGTGAAATTAACTTCAATAGTGAAGAAGATTGCAATATACTTAATCGTTTTCATTTATTAGATAATGATAATAGTTTTGTTTATTCTGGTTTTAATTATGATAAAGGAACTATTGTTTTAAAAGAAAATAAGGTTAAGTGGTATCAAACTACTAATAATATTAAATGGCTTCAATTTAATCATTGTTTAATTGGTAAACCTAAACGTATTATTATTTATAAAATTGATAAAAAGAAATTAGCTAATGTTCGACGTTCTGTTATATAATTATGCTGTAGAAGTTATTATCGATGGAATTACTAAATTTTATTATTGTACTGATGATATAGATAACGCAAAAGAAGTTTTTAATAATAAATTTAAAAATGTTAATGGTCTTGGTCGTTTTATGAAAAATCATGTAATTGTTAAATTATACGATTTTGATAAAGATTGTAATATTGAATATTATGATAGTAGAGAAGAAAGAAGTTAACCCTAATACTTATGAAGAAATTAATATTACTATTAAAATAGAATATCCCAATATTGAATATAATGATTGGAAAAGAACAAAAGAATTTAATACAGATAATGATATTTGTAGTATTCTTGATAAAATATTAACTAATCTTAATTGTAAAAGAGTTTATGAAGGAAAAAGAGTTATTATGACTACTTATCCTGTTTATCAAATGTTTATTAACGAGTATTATTATTATCTTATTAAAATAGCTAATCCATTTATTTATAATCGATATTTTGATAAACTTATTAATTGTCATATAGATAATATTTTATTTGAAGTTATGAATGATTTTGTTCAAGCTCCTGTTAAACCATATCCTAAAATTAAAAATAAACTTCCTGAAAATAAATTTATTAAATATACTACTAAAGATATTTTTACAGGAAAAGAAACATATATCTATGAAAATCTTAGAACATTAGAAAAAATTAATTCTAATAATCCTAATTTACTTGAAGAATTAAATGCTTCTAAGAAAAAGAAAGTTAAAAAGAAAAAAGAAGTTGGAGTTCCTATTAGTTCTATGACTTTTAGTTTTAAAAAAGAAAAATAAGTTATTTATGTTGCCATTTGATTATAATAAAGGTCTTTATAGACGTAATAATTTTGGACAACCTTGTGTTTGGTATGCTCGTCCTTTAGATTATAATTCTATTGAAGTTTTTCATGGTATTATAAGTAAAACTATTACTAAAGATATTATTTATATTAATAGAGAACCAAGAGAAGAAATTACTTCTCGTATTAATGCTAAATTAAAAGTTGGATATAAAAATCTATGGGATATAAAGGATAATGTTCAACTCCCCGTAGAGGGAGAACTATTATCATATCTTGATAAATATCTCCCTATTCATCGTACTACTGCTGACGGTACTCTTTTACCTATGCTTGCTAAAGTTTATGATAATACTAATAATAAACTTTTTAAGAAAGTTAGTAGATATATTGGGCAATATAAAATTAACGGTCTTCGCTGTTTCATTAGCGCATATCATAACAATAATGATTTATTTGGTACTATAAGACTTAAATTTCAAAGTAGAGAAGGTACTTATTGGAATAGTTTACATGTTCTTGAAAGTTATCTTTTAGATGTGTTTCCTAAGAAGCTAATTGATGCTATGATTGAAGAACATTATATTCTTGATGGAGAATTATATCTTCCGGGTCATAGCGTTAATGAAATTAATCATTTTGTTAAAGATCCTACTTGTAAAGAAAATAAACTTATTCAATTTTGGTGTTATGATATTGCTATTGATGATGTTGCTCAATATAATAGATTAGATTATCTTTATACTACTATTGGAGGTTATTATAATATTTTTACTTCAAAAGAAGATCATCTTAATAATACAGATAAACTTGTTGTAATTCCTCAATATAATATTTGTAATGAAGATGTTGCTTATGAACGTAGAAATAAATTTATTGATTTAGGTTTTGAAGGTTTGATTATGCGTAATCCTGAAGCTGAATATCAATATGGTAAACGTAATCTTAGTATGATTAAATATAAGAAATCTACCGATGGTAAATTTACTATTGTTGATATTTATCCAGAAGGTGTTAAACGTAAAGATATTCCTTTATTTTTACTTCGTAATGATATAAATAATGAAACCTTTGAAGTTCATCTTGGAGGTTCTTTTAGCTATCAAAAATATGTTTTAGATAATAAAGAAGATTTTATTGGAAAAGAAATGTTTGTTGAATATGGAGAAAGAAGTGGTGTAGCTCAAGTACCTTTTCATGTTAAACAAACTTATATTATTGACAAATAATTTATGAGTATTTATAATTATGAGATACTTAATCCTGTTATAAGTCCTAAAAGACCGTTTTATGATATAAAACGTAAACTATTATTTTTTCCTGCAAATGGAAGTAGTTATCGTTATTATATTGAAGTTGCAAGAAATAATAAAGATACTTTTGTAAGAGAGTATTATGTTTTACTTAGTAATAGAAAATTTGATGATAATTGTAGAATTTGTCATGTTGATAATTATGGCAGATGTCAAATTAATCTAAGAGGAGAAATTAAAGATTACGTTATTCAAGAAACTAAACGTCGAGGAAATATTGAAATAGAATATGTTGAAAGTGAAAGAGATTATGATGTCTTTGCTATTATTTAGTGTGTTAATTATAGTGGAAGTATTTATAGTGCTTCCACTTTTTTGTTATTATAGCTTACTTTCTTACATAAAACGCCGATAGATAGCTATTTTTAGCTCTATATTGAATTATGTTATGCTAAATGATAAATAGTTCAACGTAATATCTAAATAGCTAAAAATAGCTTTATATCAAGTCAAAATAATTAATATATTTCAGAAAAATATTATATATTTGTATTAAAAATAATGATGCTATTCACATGGATATTAAAGATTTTTCAGATTATATTAGAAATATAGAATATCTTAATGAAAACCTTGATAAAGCTGAAGCGTATGCTAAAAGTATTTATTTTTTAGAAGCTATTAGAAATAGTATTAGTGCTCAAGAAAATAATTCAGATACATGGAAAAATGAACTTGAAATTATAGCTGTTGCTGAAATGCGAAATGCTATTACAAATCTTATTAATACATTAAAAACAGGATTAAGTTTATTATTAAAAGAATAAACATTTTTATATGAAAGATTGTATTATTGGTATAGCTGGTCATAAAAATTCTGGTAAAGATACTGTTGCAAGTATGATTAATTATATATTTGTAACAGGTATTACTCGTTCTAATTATGCAGATTATGTTATACGAAGAAAAAGTATAGATATTTCTCATAAAGATAGAATTATTCATTTTGCTGATAGTATGAAAGATGCTATGAGTATTATTTTTAGTATTCCTCGTTCTGCTTTTGATGATAGAGTAAAAAAAGATAATGAATATTGGGATTATTTTAATCGTAAGTTTATTACTTTTGGTGAAGTAATTAGAAATAAAAATTATTATATAGTTAGTAATCTTATTGATAATAATTTAAATAATGTAATACAATATTCTACTGCTAAAAAACAAAATCTTTATATTAAACTTAGAACACTTATGCAATATTTTGCTACTGATATTTGTCGTAATTATATAGACAATAATATTTGGATAAATTCTACAATGTCTAAAGTTATAGATATTGCTATAAGTAGAACATTATGTATCATACCAGATGTTAGATTTGCTAATGAAGCTAATGCTATTCGTAATAATGATAAACTCCTCTACGGGGGATTGATTAAAATCAATCGTGATAATCAAGATCTTGATGAACATAATAGCGAACGTATTAATTTTGATGTTGACTTTGAGATTGATAATAACGGAAATTTAATGCAATTATTTTATAAAGTTTTAGAAATATGTCAGAAAATAAAATAGGAGTTGCTTTAGTACATGAAATTTGTCCTATTTGTGGTAAACCTATGAATGAACAAATACTTATGAATACTGTACTTAGTAAAAAATATGCTAAAGAAATAGAAAATGTTCATGGTAAAGCTATTGGATATAGTAAAACTGCTTGTGAAGATTGTTCAAAATATAAAGATGAAGCTGTAATGTGTATTGCTATTGATGAAGCTAAAAGTGAACCAAATAATCCTTATCGTACTGGACAAGTAGTTGGAATTCGTAAAGATTTTCAATTATTTGTTGATAAACCAGAATTTATTATTAAAACAGAGAATGGTGTACCTTATTGTTTTGTAGAAGAAAATGTTGGAAAACAAATAGGATTTTTTAAATAAGTTAATATGAAAATAATTGAACCTTCTGTAGGACTTTGGAAACAAGGCGATGACGTTAAAGCTCATGTTGCTAAATGTGCAAGAGTTTGTTATGGTAAAGAAACAGGTAATGATGATGTTACTATTAATACTTTGCTTAAAAAACATCATTGGAGTATGTTTAGACATGAAAGTGTTTATGTTATAGGAGAATTTACAAGTAGACTTACTATTGCTTTAGAAAGATATTCTAATAATCCTTATATTAATTGGACTTTTCATAATAATAAACTATATATTGTTACTAATGGTAATTTTATTTTAGATTTAAAAGAACAACAAGAAGTAAATGCTCATGCTCAAGTTCTTCTTACTTATATTAATTATTATAGAGTATCTGAAGATACTTTCTTTAATAATGAAATAGGTTATAATATGATGAGATATACTTTTTGTATTGTTACTCAAATTAGTACTTCAAGAGAACTTAATCGTGTTAGCCCTAATAATATTGCTGAACAATCTACGAGATATGTTTATGAAAATGGTAATATTTGTCGTCCTCATTGGATAAGTTCTGAAGAGGCAGAAGCGTTTAATAAAGATAATAATGTTGATTTAGATGAAGCAATAAATATTTATCTTAAAGGTTGTGAGAGAGATTTTGAAGAATATCATATGCTTGTAGATAAATATAAAATTAATCGTCAAGATGCCAGAGGAAAACTTCCTATTGATACTGCTACAAAATGTATATATACTTATTCTATTAATGAATGGAAACATATTATAAAACTTAGAAGTGATAGTGCTGCTCACCCTAATGCACAAATAATTTCTAATATGATTAAAAAAGAACTTGAAAGTTTAGGATATGAATTTAATTGAATTTATTAAGCACCCTGCTTATAATTATTATATTACTACATTAGTTCATGATTGTCTTTTAAGTGATTTAACTAATGTGTTTGATTATAATTTACTTAAATATATTAAAAACCTAATTTTGCAACTAATACTATAAATTACATAATAAGTGCTAATATAGATATTGTTGATGAAGTTGAAGAACAAATTCAACGATTATTGCAATATGATAATTATAAAGATATTTATTATATTCGTAATAATAACGAATTTAATTTCTATCTTAAAACTTATTCTAATGATTAAATTATTATGGAATATAAAAATATTATTAATATTAAAATAAAAGATTTTCAATTAGTTGGGGATAATAATTATAAAGCTCTTAATAAACAATTTGTAGATACTGAACATCTATATGTTTTTGATTATAATAGAGGAAAAATATTTCATATAGATGTTCCTATAAATACTCAAAATGAAGATATTCCTAATATTTTAGAAGAATATGGTCTTAAAGAATCTGAATGTAATTATATGATTACTGAATTTCCTTGTAAAACAATAAATTTAACTTATGAAGATAAAATTGTTAATAAAGAAGATAAAATACAAGATAGTAAAATTTCTATATAATTATTTTAAAAAGATTTATATTAGAAATATAAATATTGATGATAATGAAATTTTTCAATATGCTCATAACGAACTTACTATTTATGGATATAATAAAGATTCTAAATATTATAATGATATAATAGAAGTTATTGCTGCTATAAGTAAAAATAATAATATTAATTCATCTATTAAACATAATATTTCTGTTATTAATAAATTATGCGATAAAGTTCCAATTACTCCTTTAACTTTAAAAGAAGATGAATTTGAACAAAGTATTAGTTCTAAAATATTATATATTAATAAAAGATATAATAAAATTTATAAATATCTTAATAAAATGTTTGTTACTAATGCTTATTCTATATCTCCACAATATATTTTATCTATTAAAACAAAAAAACTTCTTCCTTTTAGTACAGATTTATCTTGGAAAAATGATGTTTTTGAAACTAAAGATGGTGTTTTAACTGGTAGATATTTTAATACTTGTTATATAAAAGAATGTCAAATTAAATCTGGTTATTATATTCCTTTTAATACTATTAAATTAAAAGGAGTTAAAGTTGAAATTAAAGAATTTATAGCTATAATGACTATAGATTGTGAAAATAGTGATTTAATTAGACTTTCTAATTTATATGATATTGATTGGAAAATAACTAATGCTTTTAAAGATAAAAATATTAAAAATATAACAATTAGAGATTATAATAAATATCGTAATGATAATAAATAGTAAATAAATATGAGTAGTTTATATAATATATCTAATGATATTCTTCGTATATTTAATGAAGTTGAACAAGCAGAAGGTGAAATTACCGATGAGCAATATAATGAACTTTGCATTAAACAAGAAGAACTTAAAGAAAAACTTGATAGTTATGTAAAGGCTATTAAAGTTTGGCAAGTTGATGAACAAGCTCTTAAAGATGAAAAGAAACGATTTAATGATAGACAAAATGTTTATAAAAATCGTATTGAACGTCTTAAAAAAGCAATGCTTGAAGCTGTTATTAATTTTGGAGAAACAGGTAAAAATAATAAATTTATTGAACTTCCTAATGTTAGAATATTTACTAAAAATACTCAAAGTGTTGAAATAAATGAACCCAGAATTAATATTTTAATTTATAAATTTAGAGATTTAATTCAAGAACTTGTTCAACAAGGTATTCTTTATACAGGAGAAGATGTTGATTTAGTTGGTATATTAGATAGCATTAATGCTCAATGTATAGCTGAATTTGGAGAAGATTTTTCTCCTTTTAATATATCTGATTTAAAACATATTAAAATTAATATTTCTTATACCGATACTATTGAAGAATTATTAAAAAATAATCCAGATATTCTTCAACATTTAGGTAAAGAAGTATTTAGAACTGAAGTTATTAATGCTACTTCTAAAGACGAAATGAAACGTATTATTAATGTTTGTCAAACTTTAGAACAAGATCAACCTACAGTTGGTATAATAGTAAATAATCAATCTATTCAATTTAAATAATATGTTAGGAGAATTATATAAAATTAATGATAATGAAACTGGTTTTTCTTATACACTTAAACGAGAAGCTAATATAATATTAAGTGAAATAGATAAAAATAATCCTACTTTTCATTATAAAAAAGAATATTTTGATAATATTCTTAATATTTGTAAAGCTATAGATGAAATAAAGCCAGAGTCTGATGACGAAATGAAAGATATAATGGATACTATTAATAAACTTTATACTACTGGCTTATTATCTCCTTTAACTCTAAAAGATAATGAATTTGAACAAATAGGTAGTTTTAATTATAGAAATAATATTCGTTATCCTCTTATTTTAAAAAATACTGAAGATAATAAAATAATAAATAATAATGCTTATAAAGCTAAGATTTATAATATATACAATCATAATCTTGCCGCTAAAGTTTTTGAAAATGAGCCAGATATTTATTATAACCCTGTTATTTTTATTAATAAAGGAGGAGTTGTTACAGGAGAATATATTGCTATATGTGAAATAAGAAAAGAGGTTGTGGATAAACATAATTATACTATTCAAAGTATTGTTAATATTCCTTGTTCTCTTATTTTAGATAATGGCGATAGAATTATAACTGTTGACCATCGTGAACCTAAACTTAAAGTTTTAAAAGATTTCTATGAAGTTTATTTTAAGTTTGATAAAACTGTTCATGATAGAAAATATGATATTCGTAAATATGCAAAAATGTTAGCGTAATGAGTAGATATATTGTTAAAGGTGTTCCATTTAGAACTAAAGGTGCAGTAAATGTTGAAGACTGCACCACTTCTGAAGAAGTTATTAAAAAAGCTGGTTTAGATTGGAGTGTTGATAAATGTTATATTTATGCTGCTATGTTATCTAATGGGAATGTTGAATGTCCAATTCAAGATAGTTTTAACGAAGATGGTGTAGATTACGCTCCTATAGATAATACTTATGGTATTTATCGTACTGATAAAAATATTCCATTAGGAATAGTTAAAGGTAGATATACAACTGTTCAAAATATTGATGCCTTTAAATTCTTTGATAAAGCCATTGGTAAAAATAAAGCTATTTGGCAAACAGCTGGTGCTTTTGGTTATGGTCAAAGAATATTTGTTAGTGCTAAATTACCTAATAATATTTTTGTTAAAGATGATGTTGTAGATAATTATCTTGTATTTACTACTTCCCATGATGGTTCTACTGGAGTTAAAATATTACTAACACCTATAAGAGTTGTGTGTGAAAATACTCTTAATGCTGCGATTAGAAATGCTGAAAGTTATGTTAGTTTTAGACATACTAAATCTGTTCATGATAATATAGATATTGCTGATGAAATATTAGGTATTACTAAATCTAAGATTAATTTTCTTAATGAAGTATATAATCATATGTATAAAAGTACTATAAAAGATGAAGAAGTACAAAGTTTCTTTGGTAAAGTAGTTTTTACTGATGATGAATATAGTAGAATTTATCAAACTGGACATAATATTCAACAAGTTATTATGAGAGATTTTTCTGCAATAAATGACGCTGAAATTAGTATGAAAAAAGTTAACGTTGTTGCAGAAATGAATAATTATTATTATAATGGTATTGGTCAAAAAGAAATAATTAATACTAAATGGGGTGCTTATAATGCAGTTACCGGCTATTATTCTAATATAGATAATAGTGATGGTCTTAAACGTATGGATTCTATTCTTTATGGCAGTAAAGCTAAAAAGATAGAACTTGCTGGTAATATATTAATGAATATGTAACAATCTTTTAACAATAAAATTAAAATGAGTAAAATACCTTATGTTTTAGCAGACGCTGTTTATTATGCAGCAACAACTCCAGATGATGGAACTCTTTATGATACTTTAGTTAAAATGTTTGATACTTTAGATCATGTTGGTGTTAAAGTTTATCGTGAAGATGAAACAGTTAAACTTCCTACCTATAGTAAACAAGGTGATGCTTGTATGGACGTTTATGTTCATAGTATAGAAGAAAAAGATGACCGTGTAGTTTATCATACAGGACTTCATTTTAAACTTCCTGAAGATTATGAAATGGAAATTCGTCCAAGAAGTAGTAATACTAAAACTATGGCCATAATGCAAAATAGTCCCGGAACATTAGACTCTAAAAAAATTGCATAATCCTTTGGTAACTCTAATATTTTTGCTAAATTTGCCGAGAACTCTAAAATTAAAATAGTTATGGATATTAAATTTGGTTTTACATCTGCTTCTAAAAATGTTGGAAATAAAGATGAAAATGGTAAAAGAGTACAAAGCAAAATTAGTAATGTAGTTGCTAATATAAAAGCCATTTGTGCTTATTGTGAAAAAGAATTTGAGTATAAACCAAGTTATGGCGGTACTCATACTTATTGTTCTCCTGCTTGTGCTGCTGCTGCTAAAAAGGTTACACATGAGCCTAATACTAAATGTTTTGCATGTGGTAAACCTATTTATATTAAGCCAAGTAGAATAGCAAGAAGTAAAAGTGGTAAATTTACTTGTTCTAAAGAATGTATGGGCAAGATGAGGAGTATGATTTTTACTGGTAGTAATAATCCTAATTATCATGAAGAAACTATTAGTTATTATGAAAATAATGGATTTAAATATCAACGTATAAAACTTCATAATCACCCATACAAAGGATTTCAAGATTATTATCCTTATCACAGATATATTGTCGAGCAAAATCATAATATGTTTGATGATAAATATTTTAATATTATTGATGGACAATATTATCTTAAACCTGAAGTAAATATTCATCATAAAGATGAAAATACTCTTAATAATAATATTAGTAATCTTATTCCTTTAACTATGTCAGAACATAGAAAATTACACAATTCCACTAAAGAAATTATTAGAGATGAAAAAGGAAGAATAGCTGGAGTCTTTAAACAGGGTGAATTGCTGGAAAATCATAGTGATAATGACAATCAGCAGCCAAGCAATGATAGAAATATTGTTGAAGGTTCAACGACTAATAGCCGAGGCTTAACAGATAATGCTGATGCCGGTAATGCTGACACGAGTGCCCTGCCCACTAAATAGTGGTGATGATATAGTCTGAACTACACAAATATATCACAATAATAATAAAAGTGTAGATTATAAGGATAAAGAGCCTTATAGATAACAAAATGGGTTATACTGGCGAACTCATGATAGTTCATAGAGCTATTGACGCTCCATTTATTCCTGTTATTGAATATAACGTTGGAGATAGAGTTGCTCAAATTCTTGTTCGTCATCGTGAACAAATTATTTGGGACGAAGTAGAAACTATTGAAGAACTTGGTGAAACTGAACGTGGAGCTGGTGGATTTGGTAGTACAGGTAAATAACAAAAATTTAATAATTAAATAATCATGATTGCATTTGATGTTTTTTATTGTATTGTAATACTATCTGCAATAGCTATTATAATATATCTTTACGTTAAACTTAAACAACCTGTTATCAATCTTATTAATGTAATTAAATCTGTTTATGAACTTCTTCGTAAATTTGTTCTTATTAAACAAGATTTAGATAATACAATTAAACAAATAAACGCTGTTCGTAGAGATATTGCTTCTGTTAAAAGTAGAATTAATGAAATTAATGACGCTATTATTATAAATAAAATCAATAGTAAGCGAAATATTGCTAAAACTAAGAGTAATAAACAATAACAAACAAATAATGAGCTATAAATGGTGATGATTTCTCTACGGGGGATTCCACGGAGCGTAGCGGAGTGGGTATTGCTTATAAAAATCAAATTGTTAATTTTGCAAATTTTGATGTTGATGCTCGTCGCTTCGCTCCTCGCGATTCCCCGTAGAGAAGTTGCAACCAATCATAGCTATAATCCGATTAATTATGAACGTATTTTTAATTATATCAATTTCGACAATATTAGTTATATTAATATTGTTACTTAGATACTTGATAGTATCTATTGAAGATCTTAAAACTCAAATTGTTGCTTATAAAGAGCAAGTTATTAAAGGTCAAGGTTATACTGATGATTTATTAAATGATATTTCTAAAGATGTTGAATATATTCGTGCTAATATAAATCACAAAGATATGTATAATACTTGTATTGAACTTATTGGAACTATACATAATAATTTAGTTGATTATATAAATAAAGCTGGTAGACTTGGTGAAAGTACAACAAATCGTCTTATAAATATTACTAATGAAATTAGATTTACTCGTGGAGATATTAATGCTATAAATGATAAAGTTACATATATTGCTGATATAGTTGAACGTATTGACGATAATACTACACCAAAAACGAAAATTAAAGCTAAAAATAGCTCTAAGAAGTCCGAGTAATATAATTATACCAAATCATAAATATATTACGAAATTAAGCTAAAAATAGCTATTGTAACGCAAGTTAGCACCCATAGAAAAGCCCGTAACAGACATTAGTTTGTTGCGGGCTTATTTTTTAACACATTCAACTACTGATTAACGTTCAATAATAACTCTACCTTTAGAATCAAGTTTACAACCATTAGGAAATTTAAGTTCATAAAGAGTTACAAATTCATCATAATTTCCTCTAAAGATAAAGTTATGATTAACAACATATATAGACTTCTTAGTTGTAGCAGCAAGAAGAGCAAGATTATCACCTGCACAAGGATAAGGTACAGCTGGACGAAGTAAAGCATTAAGTGCTTCATAAAATCTTTGTCTATGACAACCACCCCAAGCTACAAATTCTTTTTCTGGTATTTCAACAAAGTTACCGTATAATTGAATATGTTTAAGTATATATCCTATAATAAAACCGGCATATGAAGATTTATTTAGCCAATAAGGAAACATATCTCCAATAGATTGCATACAAATACAATAATTACCAAGTTTAACTTGTTTAGCGGTAGATGTAAATTCTTTTTCCTTAACATTGTTTTCAAATTTAATAGTAATATGTTTATCAACATATTCAGGGTCAATAGTAAATGGAGTAGCAATAATATTTTCTAACTTTCTACAACTCTTAGCAGCTATTAGTTCTTTAGCTTTTTGAACAGCTTTAGTTTCAAATGTATATTGAGGCATATATTCAATAATTATTATATTTGTATATAGATAAATATAATAAAAATGTTACATATAGCGGACATTTCATGTTAAAAAAAGTGTTAAATGTACTATATAGCGGACATTTAACATTTCTAACTGTTTGATAATCAATGATTTACAAATATTCCCTTATTAATAATATATAGCTACTATACGCACTATTATATGCAATATACTTTTGGTCATGTGCAAATATAAAAATAGCTGGAGAATGAACTCCAGCTATATAATTACCATCAATAATATTTATTTAATCAGGATTAATTTGGTCAGCAATATATTTACTAATTTTCATATTCAATGCTTTCTCATTAATTCTATAATAACTATTATTTTTAGTCATATTATTAAGTCTTTCAATAACTCTATAAATAGGAATATTACGTTTAATAAGCACACCAACTTTATTTTTACCTTTATAAATACCAGTACTATAAACAGGATCAAAATCTTCATCAAATAGCCAACGAGCACTATAATCCATAATCTTAATTAAATCACTTGGACCATTATATGCTGCAATAGGACTTGACCAAAGAGTTTTACCTTCTGAATAAAGTCCCCACGGAGTATATATTTGAGATTCAGAAAGAAGTCTATCTGCAAGATATAATCCTGTAGCAACAACATTACTTTCTTTTTCATCATCGTCATCTGTCATAGCATATATAGTAATTCCTAATAATAAAGCACTAAGAATACCATATAAATCACCAAGACAACGTTTAACAGCGTTACGTTCCCACGGAGACATTAAATTCCAATTAGTTTTAATATTAGTTATAGTATTTATTACAGCTTTAAAAGTGTTTTGAACAGAAGCAATAGCTATGCCAACATATCCATCTCCTTGTTTTTTAGCGTCGCTAACAACATTTCTAAATTCTTTACCAAGAAAATCAACAAAAGCAACATAAGAACCTACTTCTATAGTATTAGTTTGTTCATTATAATATCCACGACGACGAAAACGTTTCATAACACCCGGATATAAATGTTTATGATATTGCATAACTAAACTACCCCACCAAGTAAATTCAATAAGAGCAGCACCAAGTTTATCATAAACACCATGAATTTTCTTGTTTAGATTAACAGTTTTATTTTTTATATCATTAATCATATCTGGAGTAATTTCCGCTCCAGCTTTTGGAACAATTTCTCCATTCTTTAATTCAAGTAAATCGATAATAGCAGGTTTAGTTTTCCATTCTTCTTTAGCTTTTTTAATAGCTTGGTTTTTAGCATGAATATATTCTTGAATTATTTCTTTACTCGCATGTGCTCTAAGGAAATCTTCTATAATATTATGTTTAAATGTATCATATTTAAATTGTTCAGTTTTATCTTGTCTAATAATACGTTTAAATTCTTTTAATTCTTCAAGTAAATCTTTATCTTTAGAAATAACAGAAACCATAGTATCATATTCTAATTTCCAAACATATTCAGAAAAACTACCACAACGTTTAACACCGTCTATATCGTCAAATATTTTATTAGATTTAAGAACAGCAAATAGAACAGTATTTTGCATAAAATGTTCACCACCAGATTGTAAACTATACATTAAATTACGCATTCTACGAGCATATTCTCCAGCGGTTTCTCCACGAACTCTTTCTGTCATTGCGTCAAAATCAACAACTTTAAAATATTTAGTTAATGCGACAGCAAAGTTATCACTTTTATCTTTATACATATCACCAATCATTCGTAAAGAATTATTCATATACATTCCTATAGCTTCTCTAATATCATTTTTACTAAGATTATCTCCAGCAAATGCTTCACCCATGATATTTGCAAAACCAGTACCAATATTAGCTATACCTCCAGTAACGTTAAAAATCATATATTTAGCAGAAGTAATATTACGAGCTAAATCTGCATATTTATTTAATTTAGACTTTTCTTTAAATTGCTCAAAAATAAGACGACGAGTAAAACCATAAACTTGTTTTAAAGTATTATCTTGACTAATTGTATGATAACTATCTTGAATATCAACACTTGTACGTTTATTAATAACAGGTCTACCAGTAAATTTACTAATTTTGACAGCTTCAGTATTTTTCAAATCTTCTTGAAGTAAATATAACCAATTTTTAGCTTTATTACGAGCATTTATAACAACTTGATTAGAAATAGCTTCTGCAAATACATTACGATAATCTTTATCAAATAATTGTTTATCTATTTCAAGATTACTCTTTTTAATTTCTTCATTTTTCTTTTTAGTATCTTGAAGATATTTGCGATAACTTTCATCTGTTTCTCCAATTCCTTTAGGACGGATTTCTTCTAATTCTTGATAACCTTTACCTTTTAGAAGTTTAAGCATGTCATTTTCTACTTCATAATCATTAGCATAATCAACTTTAGCATTCCATCTATCTTCACTATCATTTCTAAATTCTAAACCAGTAACCCCTAATAATTGATTAACAGCCCATTTTGTATCAGTAACAACTTTACGTCTACGAGGAATATAACCTTGATCAACAAATGTATTATGTTTATTATGTTCAGCAAAGAAATCCATAGTTTCTTGAAGTAAACTTTGCATTTCTTTTTCTTTAGGACTTAAAGTAACATAATTATTATAATGTCCATTATCACGATTATAATTATTACTATATTTTTTATATTTTTTATTTACATATTCATCTTTAACTTGTTTTTCAGCATTTTCATTAGTAGGAACATAACTATAAGTACCTTTAAGAGAACCTTCTGGATTAACTTTCATATCAGTCCAAACTCGAAGAGGTTCAAATTTATGTTTATAAGGATTATAAACGTGATTAGCATCAAACCATTCTTTAAAATTACCATTATTACTTGCTTCATTCATAGCAGCATAATAATATTCATTAGGAACAAAATCAATATTATTTTCTATAAGTTCTCTTGCAGCAGTTTTCTTTTTATTAATATATTTATCATTTTTTGGTTCTATATAACCATAAATATCATTATTTGGAGTATAATTACCATTATCATCTAATATAATTTCACCACTACTATCTAATTGACAGAAAATACTAATAAAAGTATCAAAATCTTTAGTACCTTTTAAATTACTTAAAGCCCAAGTAAGCTCGCTATTAAAAGCAACATTATTAGTTTTAAATTCAACTTCTTGTTTAAATTTTTGACGAATTTCTTCTGGTTTACGTTTACCTTTAATATTTCGTAAAGCTGTATATAAATTAGCAAGTTCTTCTCTTTCTTCTTCAGTAAGTTTAGTAAATATATCTTTAGCATGAATACGTCCATCTCCACCAAATTCAATAGCTGTAATAGTTTTTCCTAATAATTCGTTAATTCTACCTATAATTTTAATTCTTCGAGGATTAACTTCTTTTTCATTTTCACTTGGGTCACGAAGCATTCTATAAAAATTATCATCAAATATAGGAAGATTATTAGGAATATCTTTTATTAATATAGCTTCTCCAGCGTTACTATCATAACTAAAATCATATTTATGTTTAGTAAGTTCTTTTATAGTAGCAATATCTTTATCACTTAATTTTCGAGCATCAACATTACCAAATTCATCATAAGCATTAGCATCATCTATTATTTTCTTAATTTTAGCACTTTTTAAATTGTCTTCATCTTTAAGTATAGAAAATGCTTCGTTAATTTTATCTTTAGCTTCTTTATTAAGAATATAATAACTATTATTTTTAATCCATTCATAAGCACTTCGATATTCAATATTTTCTAATCGTTTATCTAAAGTTTGAGTAGGATTATTTTTTTCATAATGTTTAATAATAGCTAAATTCTTTTCAAGATTTTCTTTAAATTCATCTGTATCATTATAGTTAAAATATTCTTTATTGAGAGCAGATTTAGCTTTAATAAAATTTCTTAATTTAATAGCACGTTCTCTTTCTTCAGGAGATTTAAGAGTTTCAGTATCTTTATATTCAGAAGTAAGTTGATTAATTTTCTTATCAATTTCTTTTCTTCTATTACGTTCTTGAGTAGTTAAAGCAATATCTGGTTGATCATCAATAAATTTCTCATGAATATATTCCATATATTGACGATATTCTTCAGGAGCAGCTTCAAATATTTCTCTAATTAAAGCATTCTTTTTAACATAATATTCTCGAACAACATGTTGTTCAACATTATCAGCATACCATTCATCACGTTTAAGTTTAGCAGCAATATATTCTTTACTATCTATACCATATTTATCAAGAGCGTCTTTAACAGCATCAACTAATTTATCTCTATCAGTAAGAAATTTAGCAGTATAAGGTCTAATAAGTTGACCATTTGAATTAATAACATTTTCCCATCTAAAACTACCACTTTTAGCTAATATATTATCAAATCTTTTAAGAAACTCATTTTTCTTACGTGGAGCATCTTGCATTGCAGCTTGATTCATAATTCTATTAACAATTTTAACAATAACTTGTACTTGTTTATTGCTTAACATTGCAATATCTCCAATATTAGTTTCCCACCAACCAGAATCACCAAAAGTATCTTTAAGATTAACAACATTCATTCGTATATTAGGATTATTAGCAAATTCATTAGCAATATATTTATTAAACATATTATCAAATCCTTGTTTAATAATTGAAGAATTACGAATTTTATTTATAGAATCACGAATCTTTTGAATATATCGTTTAGTATCTTCGTCCATACCATCAATAGGAAGATTCATAATATTTCCAAAAGTATCACCAAACGTAATAGCTTCAAGTAATAATTTAACTATATTAGGAACTTCATCTGGATTACTTCTTAAAATTTCATATAGATCAGGTTCTCCAATATTATATTCTTTATCGTCTATAACATAATGTTTCATTTGTTTATCAATCATATCAGCATAACTACTAATATAATCACTAAGAATATGATATATATTTCTTCTATTATCTTTAATATCTTTAGACCGATAAGAATTTATACCTTTTATATCTAATTTACGAAGTGCTTTAGCGGCAATATCATCTCCACGTCTTTCAGCTCTTCTAAGAGCAGCAATCATAGCGACAGACGTTTCATCAACTTCAGTTATTCTATCAGCATTATCTATATAATCATCAGTTATATCAGTAGTAATAGCATACGCTTCATCATTAAAATTATCTCTATTTTCTTGTTGTTGTTTTTCAAATTCTTCTCTAACACTTTCTTCAGTAATATGTTCAATTCTATAATATTTGTGAGCTTCAGTCTTAGAAGCTAAAGCACTTCTATAAGCATCACGTTCTTCAATTCTAACTTTTTGAATATTTTCTGTATTATTAGAAGAAACATTATTAATTAAATCTTTATGTAAGTTAGATTTAAAAGCAGGAGACGGAGAATATCTTCTAATAGTAACAAGAATATTACCTGCTTCAGTAGGAATACTTTGTGTAATAATATCAGTTTTTCCTACTTGTTCGCTAATATAAAAAGAATCAGAACGTATAACTCCATAATCACCTCTCTTCTCTACGGGGGATTGAATATAAGCCTCTATATCTTTAAATAGTTTATTAAGTTCAGCTTTTTGTATTTCAGTACCATTAACAGAAACATTCTGAAATTCATTAACATTATCTATAGCATTATTTTCTAAATTAAATTTATAACGAGGAATAATATATTCTTTATATTTATCTTTTAATTTTATTTTATTATCTTTATCAATAAAATATTCTTTAGCTCCAATATTTTCAGCTTCAGCAATAACAGTATTATAGAAACTAATATCTCCATATTTATTATTATTTGGATTAACACTATAATCTCCTGTTTCATTAGGTTCAAGTAAATTCATAGGAATAAGATAAACTCCGCTTTCATGTTTATCTATTTTATACAACGTACTAATTTTATTACCACCAGCACTTCTATTAACAACAATATAATCTTGGGGAGATTTAGCGTCTTCAACATTAATTTCATTAAGTAAAGTTTTAAATCTACCGTCAAAAGGAATAAATATTAATCCATTACCTCTATTACAAATATTAAATTGAAAAGCAGCATTACTTATACCTTTATTGTTTTCAGGTTTACCAAGTTTAATAGATTTACAATATTCTTTATGACTACGAATAAATTTATCAATAAATTCATCAGTAACTCCTGCTGCAGGATTAGCATAATATCCAAATATTTCTCGAATAGCAGGAACAATTCCAGTTCCCATATCTTCTATATTTTTATACAAAGAATTATTAGTAATAACTTTATCAATAGCACCTCTTTTAAATTTAAATCCATCAACAACAAAAGCATATTTAATTAAATCAGTAATAGCAAGTCTAAATATAGGAGATTTATTAAAGAAACTTGTACCAAATTCAATATAAATATCGTCCATATTTTCAGCAGAATCTGTAAATTTAATACTTTGATGAGTAAATCCTTTACGTTTAAGTTCAAATTGATTATTAAGATTTACATTAAGATAATTAAAAATACCTAAATCTCCGTTAATATGTGTTTGAATCCAAGATATTTTTTGAGCAGGAGTAAGAGCGTTAAATTTACTAAGTTCTTCTTCAGTAGGATTAAATAAGTCTTTAATATCAAAATTAATTTTTTGAGTAGTTTCAAAACCAAATATACGAGAAATTTCAGCATTCCAATAATTAGTATCGTTTTTAGTAGATTTAACAATAGCTTCATTATTATCATTTAACCAACCTTCTTCAGTAATAGTTAAAGGAGTATTAATTATAGGAACTTGAGAATATATCATATTCATCATATATTGTTTATATTCTCTATATTGTTTAGAAGTAAATATAACACCTAATTTGACTTGAACAGCATTAAGAATATTATTATAAACGTCATTTTCAGTTGGAAACAATTGTTTATTAACATCAACACTTGTTAATGTAGCATATTTAAAAAATGCAGCTAAAAATGGATAAACGCTATTTTCAACATCAATATCTCCTTTAACTAATTCATCTAAATTACTAACCTCGTTTTTTTCAATTTTAATAAATCCCGGATAAAGTTTTTCAATAAGACGTTTACTTCCACACATTACAGTATTACCAACTTCATTATCGGTAAATCCATAAGCAATAACATTATCAACAATAGTACGAGTTTCTCTAATAGTTTGTTTTGCACCAAAATTATCAGGATTACAACAACGAAGAACTTTTTCAAGATTTTTAGTAGTTTTATTAATCTTATTAAAAGCTAAACAAACAGCAATATCAAAAACAGCATTTTTAATATCATTATCTTTTTGTGATAATTCAGAAATATTAGTTATTTTGGACGATTCTAAGCGTGATTTTAGCACTTTTGCATTCAACGTGAATTGTTGTTCCTGTATAGGCTTTTGCGTTGAAATTTCAGCCCCAAATAGCTCTCTATACGCATTTCTGAATTGCTCGTTGGAGTTCAACGCTAACAATATCGATTCATAGTTAGAATAGTCAGTAATGTCAGTAGCACCAAGTTTAAAACCAGCTTTAGCAGCTATTCTCTTAATAGCTTTCTGAACAGTATTACCACCTCCTGTAAGATATAAACTATTACTTTCATTATTAACTTCATTAATGGTAGTAATAGCAGGTTGCATTAAGAATGCAATAGCAGTTCTATAATCCATACCTGTATCTATAAGAGTTTTAAACGTTCCGAAAGTAAATTCATTTTCGTTAAAAATAGAACCTTCTTTAATAGCATCAAGAATATGAGCAGTAGTTTGAGAACTATAAACAGTAATTAATTCACCAACAACATTACGATTATTATAACTATTAGCTAATCTATAATGTTTAACTCTTGCAGTAACAGCTTTACTAACTTCATTAGTTTTCTTACCGTCTTTATCTAATAATATAACATCTCCTTTTTTAGTAGTTTCATTATATAAACCATATGCTTTAATCATCATCTCAGCATCATAAATAAATTCACCATTAGCATCTTTTTCAGTTAAATCATATTCAGCAATAATTTCATGGCCTTTTCCTAAATATCCTTTAGCATAATTGTTAACACTATTAAAAGTATCTCGTGTAACAGAAAATGCTTTAAGAGAAGCTCCACCCATAGCATTTTCCATAAAATCCATTTGATCAAAAGGATTATAAACGCTACGATTAACAGAATCAGCTCCACGAGCTTTATCCATTTCTTTCATGGCAGACGAAAGTTTATCAAAATTACTTCGAGAATAATTTTCTTCTCTACTATTATTGTCTGCCATAATAGCAATCATAGCATCAAGAATATTATTATTTCTTACAACACGAGGTAATTTGTCAACTTCATCTAATTTAGAAAATTCATTAAAAGTTAATAGTCCAGCTTCTTTACCAATATTAGTAAGTTCTTTATAAAGATTATCTCTATTATCTTTTTCTGTACGAAGTTTTTTAACAACATCACGAAGACGTTTTTGAAGTACTTTATATTTATCTTCATGAAATTCATCTTCAATATCAGAAGAAATTTTATTATTGATATTATCTTCTATATAATACTTATATTTAGCATAATCAGTTTTAAAATCGTCAGCAGAATATTTTTTAATTCTTTTAATATTACCATTTTTATCTTTTACAACTTTAAGCGAATGACAAATGCCGTAAACAGAGTCAACGTCAAAGTCAGAACCAGTTTGGGTAACCCATTCATCAGGCAACATAATAGTACTACCATAAACATCATTAAGAAAACCAACAACTTTAACAATAGAAACAGATTGTTTTCCTTCAGTAGGAATACGATAAGCAAGTTGAATATCAAGACCTTCTTTTTGTATCATTTCAAGAGCTTCTGAAGTATTAGGAATAAGATTGCTCCAACGAGGAATCATAACTTCAGCATAAGCTTCTTGTTTAACTTCATATTTATTTTTATCTTCATCAGATAATTTATCATATTCAGTTTCTTCTATTTCAACTCCAGTTTCTTTATTAATAATAACTCTTGGGTGATATTTAAGTTCTCTAAGTTTACCATTATTATCTAAAACTTTCATACCATGACCAACTTGAGTAACTTGTGCAGCATGCCAACCGGGAAATTTTTGTCTTGTAATACTACTATTAAATATAGCTTGTGCTATACTTTCAAGTTTACTACTAACGTTATTCATATAATTAGGCATAGCTGGATTACCAAATTCATCAGGAGTTAAATATTCTATAAAATTAGAATCCATACCAAGACGCTGAGCTTCAATACGAGCTTTTTTATAAAAATCAGTAAAATCTAATGTTTGTTTATCGCCATTAATATTAACTAATCTACCATTTTTATCTTCTTTCCAACCCATATTAAAAAGAAGTTTTTTAAAATCTTCTTTAATATTAGCGCAATAATTTTTAAAGAAAGTATCAATATAAGGTTTAACAGATTCATTAGCGTTATCACAAATCTTTTTAGTAATCTGTACACCAGCTTTATTTTGAGCATCTTTCATATGCTCTGGAACATCTTGCTGTTTATAAAGAAAACGATAATAGTAATCTTCTATAGCATTTTCATTATTAGAAATAAGATCTTGTTCAAAATTAGGATTAATATTTCCATCATTATCCCAAAATGTTAAAACATTCTTTTTAGCAGCTTTACTTGTTTCATTAGTATTAACTTGCCCAATATCATATTTATGCATGAAATTATAAAGCTCTTTAAGTTGAGTTCCTTCAAGAAGTTCAGGAATAAGAACAAATTCAGCATTTTTAATTTGACGAGGATAATGTACTCCAGTATAACTATCGTACTTATGATCATAATAGAAATTCTTCTGTACTTGAATACGAGAATTAATTTTACTAATATCTATATCTTCAATTCTACGTTGACCAGTTCTAAGTTCATAAAGCTGTTGAAATATATCTTCATATTCTTTAAAAGTACCATCAGCATAACGTCTACGCATAAATTCTTCAATAGTAATAAAAGATTGTGCGTCATTAGTTTTACTTGCTTCTCTATAACCATTAGCAATTTCAGCAGCTTTCTTAGTAGCAGCGACTTCACCAAGTTCATCTTTAAGATAATTAAATAATTCTTGTTGAATATTATTAGCTTGTTTACTTGGTCTTACAGTATTATTAATAGTAACAGCTCTAAAACCATTACGAGCATATTTTCCAGCAGAATGAATTATTGCATATCCTTCTACGGGGGAATAAGCATTAGCATATTTATCTATTGTAGTATTACCAAATTTAATCTCTTGTTTAGCTCCGTTATAACCAACGGTTTCTTTAATTTTAGCACTAAGAGTATCATTAATATCAAATCCAGCATAAGCAGTTCCACCAGCTTGTATTTCTTTAGCTCGTTTAAGAAAATCTTTAGCATCTTTATAAAATTTAACATCTCCTTCAAGAATATCATCTAATTGCATATAGGCATTAGCAGTATTAAGAACAAAATCAACTAAATCTTCATTACTTTTTTGTAGTTCTTGAAGAAGATTTTGATATTGTTTGCCATGAGCTACAATCTCTTTATTAAAAGATTTAATCCATTGTTCAACAATATTATCTATAATACTTTTTACTTCTTGAGTTTCGTTAAAAACGATTTTACCATTTTCAATTCTAATAAGAGGACTATTAATATTTAAAGTAGCAGTATTTCCTTTAACTTGAATAAGTCCTCCGGCTTCGCCTACGGACGTTTCCCCGTAGAGAAGTAATGCACGTTCAAGCTCTTCACCAGCTTTATAATTTTCTGTATTAAATAGTTTTTGAAAACTAAAAAAACTTCCACTTAGTTTACCAGCTTTAGGGTTAGGCTTAGTTTTTTCTTTATCAAGCCATTTACCTTCAACAAGAATACATTCTTTTCCTTTATCATCATAAGTAATTTTATTAAAATGTACTCTTTCGATTAATCCATTAGTATCTTTACGAAGAACCCAATTACCTTTACTATCATTATCAAATAAATTATTTAATTGATTGATAAGCATATTAAGTTCTCCCATAACATTTTGTCTAAATCCAGCAAATATAGGAGAAGCTCTATTAATACGAACATCTATAGAACCATTTTCAATACCTTCTTGTTTAATAATATCTGCAATATCGGCATAAAAATTATCGCTAAGTTTATTATCATTAACTGACGAAATACCTTCTACTTCTATATTATATAAAATATTATTTATTTCACCTTCAATTTTATCTCCTTTAATCCAAACAATATCAGGACTATCTTTAGTTTTATAAACAATAGGTATAGAAATAGTGCCATCTTCATTTTCAATATAATAATATCTATTAAAATTAAGAGTAGATAATTCTCCTTTAATAACAGAATAAATATCTTTAGCAGACCAAATATTATTTTTATTAGCAGCAGCTTTATCTTTAGCTTCTAAATATTTATCATAATTTTCATCTGTATTTTCTAAAGCATAATTATCTATTTCATTACGTCTTTTATCAGCATATTTAGCAATATCTGTAGCTAAAGCTGTAATTGTATTTTTAGCGTCAAGTTTAGGAGCTTGAATAATAAAGTTTTTAGGAGCATCAGAAGGAGTACGGAAAAAATATCCAGCTTGTGAAGCATTTAAAGCTGCTTTAGAACTGCCAATATTTTGTCCAGCAATAATAGGATTAAAGTAAGCAATCATAGAAGTAGCAAAATAATCTCCTTTAGACATTTTAGAGTATAAAGAAGCTTTATCACTTTGCATATCTTTAATACCATTAAATAAACTTATTTGAATAAGTTTTTGAGCATTAGGATTAACAGAGACATTACCTCTATCATCTCTCATAAATAATCCTTCTTGAATATATTTACCATTAGCCCCTTTAATTCCCCAAAAGAAACTATTATATTTATATTGTTCTCCTTTATTAATTTCTTCTAAGAGATTTCTTAGTCCAGCTTGAGCATCTTTTTTATTAGCATAATTAATTTGTTTGAGAAGATTAGTAATATAACTATTATTAATTACATCAGAAGATAAATTACCTTCAGCATTAACGCTATTTAATTCATTACGAACAGCAGAATAGTTAACAAGTTTTTGACATATATTAACTATTGGTTCATTAAGTCTATCGTAATTAATATTAGAAGAATCAAATAAAGGAACATCTTTAGTATATTTTTGACCAATTTCTTCAGAATATCTTACAGCTTCATTATAAGCTTTTCTTTCATTATTATATTTATTATATGATTCATTATATTCTATAACAGTAGTTTCAACTTTTTGTAAAAGATCTGCTATATTATTTAATAGCCCAATCATATTAGACCTAACAGAATTACTCCCATTATAAATAAATCCAAGTATTTCATTACGAGTTACTTTAGGATAATATTTTTTAAGTACTTCATAAATAGTTTCTTCTATTTCTTTATTTAATTCTTTAGGAGTAACACCATCATCTTTAAGTCTAATAGCAACAAGTTTATCAGAAATTTTATTTAAACGAGCAATTAATTCTTTAACACGATTAATATCGTTTTCAGTATATAAATCTCTCATTGTACCACGAGTTGTATTTAGCATATTATAAATCATATAACTCATAGCATCTAAAGATTTATTGGATTGTTCAAAAGTAATACCAGATTCAGTAATAATAGACATTGTTTTAATAATCTTAGGATTACTTAATTGACAAAATATTCGATTAGCAAATACAGGGTCATTAATACAATCATCTGCAATTTTAATTAATCCATAATCTTCAGCAATATCTGTTGCCATTCTTACAATACTATCTATAAAATCATTAACAGAATTAAAATTACCTCTTGTATATAATTCTCTAATAATAAAATTAGCTCCCATAGTAGTTTTAAGACCAATTTCATTATTAGTGTCATAATTATAAACTCTTGTACCAACTTCTGCTGGAGAATCTAATTTATAAATAGTATTAAAATATAATTTTAAATCAGCAGCAACAGGTTTTTCAAAACTTGCCCAAAGTTTATCTTCCCAAGACTTAGTAGTTTCATCAACACTTTCAGCACCCGAATTAGTATAATCTTCATCGTCAGTAAAATTTTCATTAGTAAGTTTATTACTTTCTAATATATTTTCAAATTCACCAACTATATTAACAAGTTTACTACTTTCAAATGATTTTGTAAACCAAAAATTAGGATTACGTTTAACTTGTTCAATATAATTATTACGATTCTTTTGTGTTATATTACCAAATTTATTAACTAAATTATATGCTTTATTATATTGTTGTCTTCTTGCTTCAGTATATTCTTTATATACTTCATTAAGTTTCTTTTTATTATTATCTACATCATTATCGTTCTTAATAAGTTGTTTAAGCTCTATTATTTTCTTATTAAGACGTATAGCATTATTGTATGCTTCTTTAAATTCTTTAATAGTATTATCATCAATTTCTTTATTTTGATTATAAACTTTTAAAGCAACATTATTAATATAATCTTTTTCAAGAGCGTCAATAGCTTTTTGAATTATTTTAACTCTATTAAGTTTAACATTGTTATATTTACTCGATTTACGTTCTTGCTCATAAAGAAGAGAAATAATAGTAGCGGTATCATTAATAGCAATATTACGAGCTTTAACACTACTAAAACCCATTAACAAATCAGCTTGACGTTTAGCAGCAGCTGTTGTAACATCTTGGTGTTTAAGTTCATAATATTGTTTTAAAATTCGTCTAACAGTATTTTGTTTATTTTCTAAAATAGACTTAGTAGAATCAAATTTTTCATCTTTTTTACAAAATTCTAAAAAATCATCGCTCTGAATATATCCAGCAAGCACTTTAGCTTTCTGTTTAATACCATCAGAACAATACTCTACAGTTTTCTTAAGAGTGTCATTAACATCTCCTTTAATAACATAACCAAATTCAAAACATTCCATAACATTAAGTTTAACAATATTAATAAATAAAAACCGTCAATTATGATAGCTGTTTTTAGCTTCATAATTGACGGTAATATATAAGGCTTAACTACTTATCTACATGCGTATTTAAGTTCGCCATTTCGCAGCATTTGAGCTATTAACGGCTTATCCTGCTCCGAGTAGCTATTGAGATAGTCTGCCATGTTATTAATTCGAGTAATATCCAGAGTTTCAGCAATGATATTACCGTCATTATTTTTAACAGCATTAATATCCTCTATATCAGAAGTAATTGATAATAGTTCATCAGAATCATTATTAATAGTATTATAATCTTCATCTTCAATTATATCAGAATCATAATCATCTTCGCCAAATTCATCATCTTCTTCATTAATATCTTCTTCTATAATTTCAGATTCTTTAGTAATATCTTCACCAACATCTTTATCAGATAATACTTGATTATCTTTAATATCTTGCTTTATTTCATTTTCGTTATTTATATTATTATCATTAATATTTAATATCTCATATTGACGAGCAAATATAGTATTGTTTTTAATACTACTATCTTTTATATTAAATATTTTAAGTAATATATCAATAATCTTTTGAAAAATACTTTTCTTTTCATTATCTTCTGTAACAACGGCAACACCTTCTCCAGTATATTCAACTTGATTTAAATACTTAATAATATTACTTTGAGATAAACTTTCAACAAGCCATTCTTCAGCAAATACTCTACGTTGTTCATCTTCAGAAAGTTCAATATAATTATCTTTTTGTTTAGCTTTAATACGTTCAAAATAATCTTTAAAAGTAAAACCATTATCTTCAATCCATTTCTTAATGTTGACAGCTAATCTATAACGTTCGCTATTTCTATCTCCATAATTAACATCATTATTAACAGTTTCAATAAATTTATTATAAGTTTCAAATAAATCATCTATAATATTTTCTTTATCAAAAAGATTATGTTCATCAATATGAGCATGAAGTTGTTCATGAATAAGTAATCGAACTAACGTAGTAGGAGAAGAATTAGCTAAATTAGAACCAGCTTTAGTAAATATAACAGCTTTTTTATCTCGATTATATTTAGCATTACCTGTTTTGTCTTTTTTATCATAATAATAAGTACCAGAAACGATAGGAATACCATAAACATTTTTGCCAGTAAGTAAATCAATAGTTGATTTAGGAATAGCAGCTTTTTCAAGAAGACGTTCTGTAGAATTAGCTTTTTCAAGAGTAGCAGTTTGAATCGTGTTAGCAACCCCAACAATTGAATCTTCCTCTACGGGGGATTGAACTTGATCAGGTACGGCAAGAGTAGCAACATTGATATACATAGAAGTAGCTTTATCAACATCGTTAAAGAATCCTCCATGTTTATTGACCCCTTGATTTGTATTAAAAGCATTATTTTGAAGAACAAAATCTCCAAAATTATCATATATAATTTCGCTATCTCCGAGTTTAACTACAAATTTATTATCTCTTTTAAAGAAATAAGGATTATCTGTAGTATTACCATTACCAACATTATTAAGAGTAAAGAATGTTCTATTATAAATAGTATTATTAGTTATTTCTGTAGCAATAATATTTATAAGTTTATCGTTAACATTAATAAAACTTGTAGTTTTTGAATTATCACCTGCAGGATTATAAGTAATACCTGTACCTAATTCGTTTGAATTACCAGCTTTAAACTTATGTATAATAACGTTAAACTTAGAAGTATTATGTCCAATAGAAAGAATTATTTGATTATTAGAACTAATAACGTCATAACCATAAAATATACTTGGAAATTTAGTATTGGCAGAGTTAAATAATAAACCAAGTTTATCTCTAACTTCTTCAAAAGTATATTTTCTATTTTGAAAACCAGTTAAAATATCAACAAGTTCTTTATGAAGATTTTCTTTAATTTTACCATCAACTTTATTAGCACTTGTAAACATGGCTATAATAGGAGTTTTACTTCTACCTCCAATTAGGAAGCCCATATTACCAGCAAGAAAAGGAGCAGTAATTTGTTGTTTCTCGCCTGTTAATTCATTGATAGCAACTATACCATCTTTATCACTATCAATACCAACAATAGCGTGTTGGTCAGATTTAAAAGGTAATTCATTAACACCTTTTTCAGTATTTTCAATAATAGCATCAGAAGTTTCTTTTACACCTTGATTTGTTCCTGTTTGTCCAGCATATTTAACAATAACTTTTTTACCATTAGCAGCAAGAGTTCCAATTTTATGAGTATTTTTATAATTATTAAAAATATTTTCTTTCCATTGTTCATAACTATCTTTATATTCTTCAATAGTTTGAGCTAAAGGATTATAGAAAATAATATTTTTAAGATTATAAATAATACGTTTAGCTTTATCTATATCAGTTATTAAAGCAGGATCAAGTTTAATTACACCATCTTTAATAGCTTTTTGAATAACTTCACTATTATAGATTCTTTCATATTCTTCTTTAGTTAAATCATATCCATAACCTAAATCATAAAGATTTTTCTTATGGAATAAATCCCATAGTTCGTTTTCATTATTAAAAATAGATTCAAATAGTTCATCTGTATTAGCTTCAATTTGATTATTTACTTTACGAACATGATAATTAATACCGCCTTTTGGCCCAAGTTTTATTCTATAACCATTATTATCACTATCTGGAACAACATTAGAAATAAATCCAATTTCAATACCTTTGCGTTTAATAGCAAAAGAAACAATATCATGATTTCTATTTTCTACAGGAACAATTTCTAAATCATCTCCTACTTGTAAAGCATTAACAACTTGTTCATAATCAGGACCTCTATTAACACGAGAAGGAACAATATGCATATAATTATCAATAAATTCAACTCTTTTACTTGCTTCATAAACAGCATTATAAAAATCTGTAGGATTATTAAGCAAAGTATTAAGACTACGTTTATGTGTAAATACATAATTAGTATTATAAGAATTATTAATAAAATCTTTTATATTATATAATATATGATAAGCAGTTTGAACATCTAAATCTAACATTTGTTTATTAGCATCATCAGATAATATTTCAATAATATCTTTAAATAAAGATTCAAGATTAATAACAACTTTTTGATTTTTAATAACAGTATTTCCTTGATGGTCTTTAGTTTTAATTTTATTTATAGTAATACCTTTATATTGAATATATGCTTCAATAAAATCTTTAATTATTTGATCAAATTCAGTATCTTCAATAGTAGTCGTAATAGCGTTAACTTCGTTGTTATCATTAGATTTAATGGTTACTTTTTGTTTAGTAGCAAGAGCTTCAGCAAGACGTCTAAAAGTTTCAGTTTTACTATCTTTACGTCTTTCTAAAGCTCTAACTATTTGTTTCATTCCCATATTAACACCTCTTTGAGCAGCATGAGGTGCTACTTCTGGACTAACACCTTCTTCAATAAGTTGTTGAGTAATAGTTTCTATAATATTTTTAACTTCTGGACTATTACTATTTTTATTTAAAGCATCTTCAAATACATTAGGAGAAGTTCTAAAAAGAAGAAAAGTTTTACTACTTGCAATACCTACAGCTCGTTCATTAATAGTAGGATCAAAAGATTTAGCGAGTTTAACAGCATCATCTAAATCTTTATTAGTAATTTTATCTTCATCTTCAATAATTGCTTTAACAGCAATTTCATTAGGATCATCACTTTGTTGTTTAGTTTGAGTTTGAGAAACTCCACTTCGTGGAGTTTGTTCCCCCGTAGAGGAGTTATCATTATTAGATTGTTGATTATTGCTAACTTCTGCAGCAGTATTATTAATAGTTTTTGCTTGTTCTTCACTAACTTGTTTACCGTTAACTACTACTCGTTTAGCTTCTTCTTCCTTTTGTTTTCTATTTTGACTTTCTTCTTCTATTGTAGCTCTTATAGAATTACTAAAATCTTCAGTATTAAAATATCCTATTTTAAGCATATCAAGAGATTCTTTTAATTTAGGAACTCTATTACGAAGAATATCTTGCCATGCTTTATCTAAATCTTCTTGTTCTTTAATCCAATCTTCAACTTGAGTTGCAGCATTAGACATTCTTGTCATAGTAAGATAATCAACTTGTTGAGCAATAAGATCAATTCTATCATTATAATCTCTTTGAGATTTAGGTTGAATATTTTCTAAATCAGCTTTTTTATCTTGAAGAGCAACTTGTTTATCAATTAAATCTTTAACATTATTAGGAGCTTCAGGAATATTTTTATCAGATTCGTTAATAAGTTTTTCAATATCATTTAATATAGTCTGAATATCTCCAGAAAGTCTTTCTACTTGATAATCTTTTCCAAGACTTTGATTAAAAATATTAATTATAGATTGTCTATTATTTTCAGATAAAGGATTATTATCATTTAGAAATTTAAGAAGTCCTCTTTTTCTATCATTATAAATTTTATTATATTGATTTTTAGCTTGTTCAGAAATATCTGGATTGTTATTAATTTCTTCTTGAGCTTGATTAATTTCATTTAATAATTTAGAAACATGTTTATCAATAGCTTGTCTTCTATATTTATCTACTGAACTTATATCAACATTATTTTTATTTATTTCATTTTGTATAGTATTAATTCTATCCCCAAAAGATTCAATTTCTAATTGTTCTCTCGTAAATTCTCTTGCAGCAATTTTAGCAGTATATTCACTTTCTATTTCACTATTATATAGTACGTTATATAGATTTTCAGCATATATATCTCTAACTTTATCCATTTTAGCAAAAGCTTGATTAGTAAAATCTTCTTCAGATTTAGTAAGTTGAACACCAGCTTCTCTAAAATATTCTTTAAATTCAGGACTTGTAATATATTCTTTTAATAAATCATAAGTACCTGCTTCATAAGCGTTAATAGCTAAATTAGTAAAATAATCATCAATAACTTGTTGTTTTTTAATTTCAGCTTCTTCTGGAGTAAGTTTTCTATGAACATCAACTCCTTCATCTTGAAGTCTTTCTCCAGTAATAGGATTTTCAACATAATCATCTGGAGAAATATAATCATTTAACATAGTAAGTTTATCGACAACATCTTTATTTAAAGCAGCACGGTCTTGAATTTCTTTATTCATTATTTTTTCTTCAGCAGTAAGAGTATTAAGAATATTAGCATCAGATTCTTTACCTTTTAACTTTTTAGCTTTAATTTGTCTTTGAAGAGCAGAAAGTCCTTTACCAGCTCCTTGAAAAACCATGCCTCCAACAGCACCCCAAAATGCTTGTTCCCATATTTTATCATCAGTAATATAACTTTCAATTGTACGAGGAATATAATTAGGATCTAAATACATTTTAGCAACTTCTTTACCTTTTTCAGTTTGAATACCTTGATATCCTTCTTCAAAAGCTTCACTAAGTTGCAAAGTGCCAATAGTACTTAAAGGGTGTTTAAGAGCTTCTTTAAATTCATCTGTTCTATCTTTCCAAAAACTTCCTTTAGGAATATCTGTACTGGCACTTGGTTGACGTGTATTTGCATTAGCTTTTTTACGAAGATTTTCAATTGTTTGTTTATTAGAACGTCTAATTCTTGAAGTAGGTAATTTTTTACCAACTTTACCAAATAATTGACCAATACCTCTAAATTGCAAAATATCTTGACCAAGCATAGCATAATCATTAATAAAAGTTTTATCAGCAGATTCTCCAGCAATATATTTTGCTATTTGGTCAATAGTTTTACCATTTAATTCAGGATTTCTTGCAAAGAAGTCTTTCCATTGTTGGTCAGTATATCCTTCAAGTTCTTGTTTAGTAGATTCATAAGTTTCTGTCCAAACACCTCTTGCTTCCATATAATTTTCCATAGTACGAGAAAGAACAGCATTAGTAGTTAAATTATTAATATATTTAACAGAATTATCAAGACGAGCAACTGAAGGAGCTTTAACACCAGCACCTTTCATAGCTTTATGAGTAAGTTTAGCTAAACCTTTTGTAGAAGCATTATATGCTCTTTTTATTTTATCAATTTTTCCTAACAATCCAATAGTTTTAGTAATACCAAGAGTAGGTAACATCATAGATAAAGTACTAAAAGCACTTACTCCATTATTAGCCCACCAACCAAAATCACCAAATGCAAAAGTAGCATTTGGATCTTTTTGATAAATTTCAAATTCATCTCTAATAGTATTTTGAATACCTTCAATATATTCACTTACTGGATTAGTATAATCATTTTCATCAGTAAAAACTTGTCCTACAGCATCTACAATATTACTAAGAGAAAGAAACGAACCAAGAACGGCTTCATTAGCAACTCCTTGTATTATCATATTACCAAGTTGTTCAAAAGCAGATTGATTTTCTGCACGTTGACGTTTTAAACTTTCTTCAGAATCAATATTATTAACAGTAATATCTTGTTCTTCAAACTTTTCTATTTCACGAGGACTATATTGTGAAGTATATCGAAGTTTATTAGCCATTCTATTAACATCTTCAGCAAAATCATCACTCATTGTATTAGAAACAAGATAAGGGGACTCTTTGGCCCCCTTTTTAGTTTTAGGATTATATTTAGGATTTCTTACTAATTCTCCATTATTTATAAAATCAATAACTTTACTCATATCTTATATGTTTAATTTACTTCCTAAATCTTTACTTAAAACAGCATAATAACGTTCTAATAAATCAGGTCTTCCAATAGAAGTTGTTATAGTTTTTGCAATTTCAAAAATACGTCCATTTAATCTTTCAATAACATTTTCATTATCCAATTGTAAATTTCCTTGTACGAAATTATTTTGAATATCAATATATTCATTCATAGCTGAATAAATATCTACGGCTGCTTCTCTATTAATGTTAATAGCTGTATTTCCATTTTTATAAGTAAATATATTACCACCATTAGCTATTAATTGTTGAGCACCTAATGTAGGAGTTTCAGAACTTTCACTAAGATTAGATGTCATTGCGTAAGCGTCCATTTTAGCAATATGATCTGAAGCTTTAGTATATGGATTATTTTCAAATGCTTCTTGAGCTTCATCATTAACTAATCCGGGAATAAAATAAGTTTTTGGAATACCTGTTGGTTTACCAGTATTATCTAATTTAGGATAAATCGTTATATTAGTACCAGTACCAAAAAAAGGATTATGTGCAGAATTAAATACAGCTCTACTATTTCCAACAGCTGCTACTATTTCATTACCTTTATCTTCTCTATCTTTAGTATTTGTAATTTCTCTAAAAGTTCCATATTGGTCATCATTTTCTACAGCAAACATTTTAGTATTTCCAAATCCATGAGCTATAGTTTTCCTTATTAGTTCTTCTTGGTCAATATTAAGTCTAAGACGATATTCTGTTTCATCAATTTGACCAGTATTAAGTTGATGTAAAAGTAATTGTTGATAATTTGTTTCACCCGGAAGAGATTGATGACCTATAGTAATTTCATCATAATTATCGAGTTTAGTACTTATTTTTTCTTGTTGTTTAATAAAATCGTTAGAATAATTAAGAAACTTTTTATTAGCAGCTTTTTTATATCTATTATATAAATATATATTACCAAAACCAACAGCTGCATTATGTGCAGGATTTAAATTATAATATAAAGGAACTGTATATTTACTATCTTGTTGTGATTGAGGAATTATAGGATTATATTCAGCATCTAATACTTGTACATTAATATTATCTACATTACCTTTAACAGCAGCATTAACAGTATTAGATAAAAGTAACATATTTTGATAATATTCTTTTGGAAGTCTAATATAAGAAACACTTTTTCCGTCAATTTCTTTTCTTCCTGTACTAAAGCCTAAACCAAGAAAACCTTCTTCATTATTAGAATTTAAAATTTGAATAGCTTGATTATATTCATCTGTATTATTAAAACTAACATCATAATATTGACCTTTATCTCCAAATTCAATTTGAACATCTTTTAATAATTTTTGGTCATATGGATTATCTTTGTTAAAACTACCTCCATTTTTCATTCTATTAACATAATCTACTAAATATTTATCATCTCCTTTTAAATCTTTAGTTAGATTATCATAATTCATTGTAGTTTCATTATATTCTCTAATAAGCTCACTACTTTTAACTCTAAAATCTACAAGTTGTTGTTCTGTAGCACCATTATTTTTAAAAATTAAATATGCTCTTTCAAGAGTATTTTTCCAACCATCTGTACTTGCATTAGTCATATCGACATTAACGTCTCTACCAACAGCAGTTTTAAATAGATTATATAAATCATTCTGAATATTTTGTTTTTTACTCATTAATTCAGAAGTCATATTATAATTAAGAGTTATTGGTTTAGTATCACTTGTTCTATTTAATGATTTTATATACTCATCGTCAAGTTCAGCATTCTTTTTAGCAGTTTCTGCTGCTTGTTCAGCGGCCTTATAAGTTTTTAATCCATTTCCATAAGTGGTTTTACGAGTAGTATTATAATATTCAGCAGCATATAAAGCAGGAGATATTCTTTTATTTAAATATTGTTGAGGAGAAAGAGTTATACCATTATCGTCAGTAACATCACTCACAATATTATATTTTCCTTTAGTAGTATTTATAGCTTTTTTATGTTTCCAAAGAGCAATATCGTAATCTTGTTGAAGACTTTCTTTAGCACCCGGAGTAGATTCAATAGCTGCTCTAATACCAGCTTCTATTTTACTTCTATCAAGTTTTTCAAAAGCATGAGTAGTATCGTCGTAATATTCTCCATCAAATACTTCATTTGGATTAGTAGTGGGATTACCATTTTTATCAAGCCAACGAACTTGATTATAACTACCAGATTCTCTTGCAGCCCATTGTAAACCCTTAGAAATCAAAGAAGATAAATCTACAACAGCAGTAGGAGAAGTAGTAGGAGACCATTTTGTTCCACTAATAACTTTTCCAGTTTCTTCATCAACAATATCTTTATAATAATAAGGATTTTTTTCCAAAAAATATTCTTTATAATCTTCAGGAAGAGTTTTATCATTTATAACTCTATTTTTAAAATCAGTATAATCTTTTTGAGCTTGAAGTCTACCAATCATTCCAGCATCAGAAGCTAAATTACCAGCTTTAATAACTATATCATATAAAGCTGCAGCAGAATTACCAAATACAGTATTATTATCAACAAGTTGTTGTATTTCAGAAATCTTTTGTTGTCTCCATTCATTTTCTGCTTCGTTAAGTTCAAGTTTAGCCATTTCAGCTTGAAGATTAGAAGCAGTTTTAATAGCTTCTTTATGACCTTGTTCTAAAGTATTAAAAGTATTTCCTAAAGTATTTAAATCTACTGTTGGAACATATTCTGTATTAATATAATTAAAACCTTTCATATAAACTATGTTTTTAATTGTTTTTATTTCCGTATGCTCTCAACCATGATTCTATCATATCATTTGTTATACCTCTTACACCAAGAGCTTTTAATATAATAGGATTAACATTAGGATTTGCAGCAGCAATAGCTCTAATATTATTTTCAGCAGCTAATCTTTTTTCAAAATTACCAATAGCGTTTTGTACTCCAGCATTAATGCTATTAATCAATCCTATAGTATTTTCAGATTGTTTTTCAATAATAGCATTTTCAAAAGCATTTTTCTTTTCTTTCCAAGTATTATAATTAGTAATATTTTGATTAGCAACAGCTTGTTGATTAAGTCTATCTTTATTAATTAATTCAGTTTCAGTATTTTCTTTATTAGCATAAATATTATTAAGTAATTTAATAGTATTTAATCTACCAAGTTGTTTTCTACCTAAAGCAACTCTTGAACTTGCAGTATTAGCGTCAATTTGTCGTTCATATGCTTGTTGTTGGTCTCTAATAGTATCAAGTTGAGGATTAATATTAATACTTGTTTTAAGTTTAGAAGGAATTAAATTAACAGGAGCTTTATTATATTTCATTTTCTTTAATGCTTTCTTATTGGCATTATATCCTATAATACTACCAACAATATTTGAAGCAATACCAATACCATCACTAATTAAAGAATTATATCCTCGCTTTTTCATAATAGCTTTTTGATTATCATAATTAAGTTTAGTATTTAAATCTACACCTAAACTTTTATCAAATCTGCCATTATCATCAAAAATTCTATATTTGATTTTCTTTACGGGGGTAGTATAATTAACAACTGGTTGATTTATTTTATTAACTAATTCATCTTCAAGACCTAAACTATAAACTTCTGGATTAAGAGTAACAGTTTTTTCAATATCTTCAGTACCACCATTTTTGAACTTTATTCGTTCCCCCGTAGAGGGAATCATTCTTAGACTTGTCTTACCATTGCTTGTAACTGTATAAACTCCACCATTTTTAGCACGTTTACGAAGTTCTGGATATTTATTATAAACTTTAGTTTTAATATCATCACGTCCATGAAGTCCTGCAAGTCTTAAAGCATCAATAGCATCAGCTTTAGTAGGAATAGGATAACTTCTATTTTTACCAGCAAAATCTTTTTTATCTACATTAGGATAAGGTTTAGATTTAGAACCATAATCTTTAGAACGACTTAAACCACCCATACGTTTTTTATTTCTTCTTTTATAAAAATCATTAACTAAACTATCTCTATTAGCTAAACCAGCTTCTCTATATATTTTATTAATTTCTTCTCTAACTTCATCATCAGTACCTCTAAGAATAGCTCTTTGCATAGGAACATATTTTTCATCTTCAGGATTAAAATATACTCTTGCAGTTTTACCACTTCCTCTATTATAAATTAAATTAGTAATTAACGCTTCTTTAGTTTCAGTAACATTTCCTTCATCATTATAATATTTACGAATAAAATCTATTCTTCGTTTCGCACTTTGGTTAGCACTTTTAATTCTTTTAAATCTTAAATCTCTTTCATCTTCTTCAGTAATATATTCTCTTCCTTTAGAATCTTTTTTAATTTTATCGCTAATATTACCTCCAGTATATCTATCTACTCCCATTCCAAAATTATCTTTATCAAAACCTTTACCTTTAGGAGCATACCATCTACGATTAATTCTATCAAATTCTATACTATCAGGATTTTCAGAATGATTAATTAATTTACCAACTTCAGTAGTATCGTAATAAGGAGTATAATCTGGACTAATAATAGGATTTTCTAAAGTAGAAACATTATTTACTAAACTTTGCATTTCTTTAATTTTTTCAAAACCATTTTTCTTAGTACCATATCTACTTTTATTTTTTCTATTTCGATTATTCTTAGTACCATCATCGTTAATATTATTAACATCTTTATATCTTTCTTGAGCATTAAAAACTTTATTAGGATTATTTCCTTTCATAACTTTTTCAGCAGGAGATTCACCATTAAGAAAAGGAACAGAACTAAACACTTTAACTTCAGTAGGAGATATATGCATAACTTCTCCATCTTCAACTTCTAAACCAGTACGAGGATTCTTACCAATATCAATACCACCTTGTTCATGTTTTCTACCTTTCATATAGTAATAATTCTTTTTATTAGGAATAGGTATAGCAATACCACCACGAACTATATTAGGTCTAAGTCTTTTATTACTCATAATCTGTTATATTGTATATTTTGACGTTATATAAAGCCTTATAACGTTATCTTATATTGAATTTGATTAATTATACAAGAAAGCATATTAAAATCAATGTAGAGCTGATAACAGCTATTATTTACGCTTTTTCTTGCCTTTGCAGCCTCCCAATTTCATTTGAGCGAGTCTATCGGAGTATTGGTTATTATTAGGAACTTGTTGATTAACATTTTGAGTAACAGGTTGAGTAGAAGAATAACTATTAGGAGTAATAGAAGTTTTTTGTTCATAATTAAAACCATCAGCTTTTTTAACCATTTTTGGAGCACTTGGAGAATTAATTAAATTAGTTGCTACAGAACCAACACCAGAAGCAATTCCTCCAACAGTATCATTAATATTATTACCAGTAAATTGATTTGCGATAGTAGAACCGAAATTAGCTTTCTTTCTACCACCACAAGCATACTTCTTTTGATTTTTAATTCTATCTGTATAATTACCTTGTTTAGTTTTCATTTTTCCACCATTTTTTAAAATAACTTTCTTTTTATATTCATCAACATAATCTTGATTAGCATAACTTTGAGTCATAGCTTGTGCAGCCGCTAAACTATCTTGTCTATATTGTTCTTCTTGCTGCATTTTAAATGCCTTTTCTTCTGCTTTTCTTTTTTTAGCAGCACCAATAGCAGAACCTATAACACCAGCAACAGCTCCTATAATACTACCTAAAAATGCTTTATCACGTTTAACAACTTTATTTTTCATAACTTACTTATTTTATAACTAAGAGATTCAAAATCAATACGTCTATCTTGCATTAAAAATTCAAATTCAATAATAAAATAATTACCATAAAGTCTACTCATAACAGCAGCAGATTGATCTCCTTCATTACCAATCATATTTCTAAGATAACTAAAATTCCAATTACCTAAATCCCAATAAGGTTTTTTATAATTACCAAAAATATTTTTATGTTCATTAGGATCAATGCTTTCGTTATCAACAGTAATATTTATATCATTAGTGTTAACATTGTCATTATAAACTCTAAGTATTTGACCAGCATAAGGAGTATCTAATTTCTTTACGGGGAATGGAACATCGCCTCTTACAGATTCATCTACTTTATATAATTTATAAGTAATATATTCTAAAAACTTAACAATGTCATATCCTTCATTAATAATAAAAGACAGTTTACAACTATTATTAAATCCTTCAACAGCATTAGCATAACCATAAATATTAGCATAAGTACAATAATTATTAAATGCTTCAGTAAAATTATAAATAGTATCATATACTAAATTACCGCTTTGAAAACCATTAATAAAATAAACTCTATTTTTACTATTATAAGCATCTCTAAAATAATAACTATGAGTAGAAATAAAATTTTGAGTTTTATAATTATAACTAAGAACTAAATTACGTTTTTGAGTGAAAGTACTATCATCTTCATTTTTTCTAAATATATCATAATCAAATTTAATAAGTAAACGATTATTTCTAATATCATGAGCAAATCTTACATTATTAGGTTTAGCTTTAATAAGCCATTCAACAATATCGTTACTAATAATAGCTAATTGGTTATTATCAAATCTGTAAATATTATTATCGTCATTATTATAAAATATATAGCCAAATTGGTCAACAATAGCGCTTCGCTTATCTTGAAGACCTCCATAACCTAATTCAGAAGTAAATACTTCTTTATAAGCAACATCAAAAGCGTCTGGTTGATGAAGTTGAATATTTTGGTCAATAGTTTTAAGTTCATTATTTAAATCAAACATAAAAAGACTATGTTCAGTATGAGCTAAAACTAAATTACCAATTCCAATTAAATTAATAATAATACCTTTATTTTCGGTAATATTTTTATATGCTTCTAAAGAAAACTTTCGCCAACTATTTTCTCTTGATTCATCTTGAATAACGTTACTTCTACGAATAGTTTTATTATAAACATCAATATCTTTAATATCTTCTCTATAATTACTATAAGTTTTAGGATTAAATTGGTCAGCACTACCTTGTCTATTTTCAAAAAGATCAATAGAGTTAGCTGGTGTAACCATATAGCCTGTTCTATATTGAGCACTATCATTTTCAGAAGCAGGTTTAGTTACATAAGATTGAGGTTTAGGTTCATTTTTAAAACATTTACTTTCATGAAAAACTGTATCAATAACAGGCATTTGTAAATAACACATAAATGGTCTATCATTTTCATAAGTTTCATTATGCTCAGGAGAAACAGTAGTAGGATAATATTGATATTCAGCATTTTGCATAGTCACAATACCATTTGTTTCATTAAATACAACACCTGTATCGGCATATATAATAGTGCCACTATAAGTATAAACGCCATTAAGACCAGTATTAATAATTCCAGTATTATTTTTGTTATAAAAAACATCAGTAAATTTAATAAGAGTTTTATTATTATTATTATATATATTAGGATTATCTTTAACTAAAGAAACTCTATATAAATTAATATCATTATTTTTCTTTTCAGTAGCATTAACAAAAAGATCATATTTATTATCAATAACTATACATGTTCCTACACCAATACGATTATCTTTTACAGAATTAGCAACAGCTAATTTATAATTAGGCATAGGATATAGTTTTTCAAAATTATAATCTTGTAATTGAACTTTGTTCATATCAGTAACGAATCCAAAAGGAGCATTTCTTTGATAATAATTAATATCAGGAATATCATTATAATCGAAAACATTTTTTCCTTCAATTCTAAGAAAATCAAAATCTAATTCTAAAGTATCATCTATATCTAAATTATCACAATAAAAATTCATAGTATTAGAACTCATCGTATTTAATGAATCTTTTTTAACTACATTATCAGTATTATCATATATTCTTAAATTGCCATTTATAATTTCTAATTCACTATAATTACCAGTAATACTTGCAACAGTATTTATTAATCCATCAATAATTCTTCCAGAAATACTTCCTCCGCCATTTTCAATAACACCATAAGCTAAATTTCCATCTGTTATTTTATTATTAACTATTTTAGCATTATATATAGTGCCGGAATATAATTTTACAGTATTATGATTATTAATTCCTTTACTAATAGTAACATTTGCTAATGAATAGTCATTATAATTAGTATCTCCTTTAACTATAATAGTATCTGTATTTCTAAAATCATTAATAGTAAGTAGTCCAGTATATTTATTTCTTTTTTCAAATTTTTCATAAGAAATAAAATATCCAACATAATTATTAGGTATATTAATATTATTAAAATAAGGACGATAAACTCTATGACTATTAACATCTATGTTATTAAATGGAACTTTAAATAAACTATCTCCATTAACGTTTATATAATTATCAAAACCATATTCTCCATTATTTATATAATTATTAAAAGTAAATATTTTATAAAATTCATAATTTAAATTTTGATTTATAAAAGGTTTTACAGAATCAATTAATTTATTTTTAACATAATCATAATCTTCTGTTCTAATTTCATCTTGTATTTCTCTACTTAATTCTTTAGTAATAAAATTATAATCAGCATAATATCTAATCATATGATTAGCAGGATTTTTATAATCATTTATAATATAACCTGAAGTTAACAGTGTCTTAATTATAATATCATTTATTTTAGCAGTTTTATCAACACTACAATATATATAATCTAATCTATCTTGTTCAAACTCAATTTGAGGAACTGGAATAATAAATACTACTCCATCTACTTTATTTCCGTCTTTATTAACGTGTTGAGGAAAAGTATTATCTATTTTATAACCATTAGTAAAATTACCATATTTATCTACAAAATGAATAAAGAAATTATATACTTCTCCGGGAATTAATGTAGTAGTAAGTTTTCTATTAATAAAATCTTTATCTGTTTTAATATAAGGAAAGCCTAATTGTAAAGCAATTTTCATATTATTAATTACTTTAATATTAGACATATCATCATTAATAACTATTCTATATATTTGATTCCTACTATAATCAGTATTTTTATAATTAACATTAATTATAGCAAAATACCCGTTTATTCTATTTGTGTCTATTACATTATTTTCATTAGCTGTAGTTATATAAAGATCAGAAGCTTTAATAGTATGATCATTTGTTCTATTATTTTCATTATCAAGAAAATCAACTAAATCTGTATCATCACAAGAAAAATATTTACTAAACGGAATTTCTATAGTAGCATTAACATGATATATAGATTCATCAAATTGATAAGGATTAGGATTTTCTTTATAAACAGTAACATCTTCTCGAATATTAGTATTTTCTGCAGTAGAAGTATTAATTACTGTCGTATATAAACCAACAGTAATATTTTTTACAGAATTAATAATTTCTTCTTCATCTATTTTATTTTCATTATAGCCAGCAATATATAATCTATTTTTATAATTAATAATATTTTTAACATTAAAATAATTATAATAAGTAGCAATTAATTCTTGACTACCATATTCTTCACAATTCTTTAAATTAAGAGTATAATAATTAATAGTATTTTTAACAATATCAATATCAAATGTTTTATAAGATTTAGTATAACTTTTACTTGAGCAAATAATACCTATTTGAAATATATTATAATTAACATCTAAATCTTTAATAGCTACTTTAAAAGTTTCATTACATATATCAGTAGTATCGCTAATATAATCAGAAAAACCAACACCATATCCGTCCCACGGTTTTCGACCGATAATTAAACTTGTTAATTGATCTATTTTAATTGTTTCATTTGTTTTTTCTGGAAAAGCATCTCTATTAAAAATATATCTAACTATATTATTTCTATTAATAACATCTATATAAATAGGATAACCAATAGGATACCATTGAGTATAATCTGTTTTATTTATTTTATAACGAATAAAAAGATAATACCAACCTTTATAAGCATTACCTTTGACATACTCAACATTACTTATAGCAGGAAGTTTAACTTCAGGAACAATACTTAATTTACTTTCTACTTGTCTTATATCTCCATTATCTTCAGCACCAGCTTTATCTGGATTACCTAAATTAATAGTTCTTAAAGGAACTAATTCATTATTGTTACAATCATATTCACTAAAAGCAATAATTAAATCATTTTCTACATTATAAGTAAAAGTACCAGTAAATTTACCACCATGATAAGATAATCCACTATATGCTAAATAAATATTTTCATCTTTATCAATAGTCTTTTCATTATATACGAATATATCTAATTTATTAATATTAGCTTCAACTTTATTATAATCTTGAACAAATAAAACTATACCAGTATTGATAGGAATAATACCTCTAATAAGAAAATTATTATGATAAATATTATATATAGCAGTTTGTATTAAAGCATTTGTTATTATAGAATTTTCATTAGTAATACAACTTTCATCATGACTAATCTTAATATTACGAGCATCAACTAAAGAAAGATTATCACAATCTTTAGGGTGTTTATTAAGATTAAGTTTAGGAACTACACTCATAATAACTTTTATATTAATTATAAAATATTATATATTTTGATAGCTATTTTTAGCTCTATATTTAATCTTGATTTAACCTAATATAATTAATCACTTGCTAACATAAAATTCAACATAAAGCTAATTTTAGCTATTCTCGTTTATTTATTACCCTTTTGGATTAAAGGTGAAATTAAAGAATGCGTTACGCCATTGTTTATGAGCACCATCAATATCTTGTCCACGATTAATAACAGAACGTTTAGCTTCTTCTTTAAGTTGTAACCATGTATAATAAGGATTAGTACCATATTGAGAAGCACTAAGATTAAACACAGGGTGTTTATATCCACGGCATAACATTTTATACATGCAATAAAAACCAATAGCTTCTACAAGAATTGCATTATCTGGAATAACAGGAAATTCACAACCATAAACTTTACTACGTTCAGTTTTGATAGTATCATATTCAATAGTAATACAATCAGTATCAAAATCAAGTTCAATTTTATTACCATCTATTATAACGAAATTATGATTATTATTAGTTGTTTTACCAACATAATTATACTCATTTACTCTATATCTACCAGGCCACTCTTTATCATTAAGAGTTTCAGCAAGAAGATAATCTGGAACTTTTGCAGGATTATCGTTATGATAAATATCTGTTGTATTTACTGCATTAGAACTGCTCGTTTCACTCGCAGGTTCCCCCGTAGAGAAGCAACCATTACAGCATCGTTCACTATTAGCTTCTTTCACTTCACAACCTTTATTATCATAAACTTTAATATTAGCATTAGCTATTGGGCAAGCACTAATTGCTATTCTTTCCTTTACGGGGAGTTGAACTTTAGCTCTTTCAGTATTTAATATATTAAGTTGTCCCATAACTTCTAAAGTCCAAACTCCAACTCTTGGAATCCAATCACTATTATCAGGATTAAAATCATTATCTATTTTAGCAATAATTCTTTCTATATTAGTTGTATCTTGTTTAATCATATCTCATAAAATTTAAACATTTCTCTGGATACTTATATAACAATATATTAAGTTTATATCGTATATCTAATTGTAAATTATAAATATCTTCAATAGTATTACAAACAGTATCTGCTATTTGTTTATAACTCATACCTCTATACTTATTAGCAAGATATTCAGTATGTTCATATTGAAGAAATTTATCTTTAATCATTTTAGAATCTTTAAAACGAATAAGATATTCACCTTCTTTATTTTTAAAAACTCTATAATCCACACCATCATAAGGAATATTTCTAAACTTATACCAAGCTGCTTCATTTTCATCATAAAGTTTAATACCTTGAGCAAGTAATTCTTTTTTACGAGCAGCAGTAGCAGAATAATCAAGAACAGTTACAGTACTACGATGTCTATTACTAAATTTCTTATATTTAATATAATAAGTACCAATACCGTAACCAAACTTATAACCTTTACCTTCAAGAATACATTTATGAACTTTGGCATAATACGCATTAATAATAGCTCTATATTTACTTGAAAGAATAGTACTACGTTTATTAGCAAGTTCTATAAATTTATTATATTTATATTCTTGTCTTAGAGTATTACAATATTTAATAAGTTGAACAATAATAAATTTATTATCATCTTCATTAGCAACAGAGAATAATTTAATAACTTTATTATAAAGTAATTCAGAAGTATTATATTCTTTATTTATCCATTCAGTTTTATAATCATCTAAATTAATATTATACGATTCAATAAGTAATTGTTTATTATTATCAAGATAATTATAAAGTTCTTCTTTATTAATTACAATTTCTTCTAATTCATTTTTATACTTAACAATATCTGTTTTAGCACTATAAATAAATTGAAGATAATAATTTTTAAATTTTACATCAGGTATCATAATATCTTTATCGTTATGCTAAATTAACAGAAGGAATTTCAGCAGTATCACGTATAACATTAGCATTCCATGTTTCAAGTATAAGTTTCTTAATAGAAGTAATCATATCTTCTGGTAGAAGAAATTCATCGTCATCACTTATAGAATCAATATCAAAAGGTTTATCATTAGTTTCTACTTCAATAATATGAGGATATTCAAATACAGATTCTATAACGATAGATCCTAAATTATTAAATTCAGAATCATTAATACAATTTATATAAATATATTCATTTATATAATCGTATGTAACACTTGGACATAAACCCGGAAGACTACCATAATATTTAGAAACAGATTCTTTAACAAAAGGAATAATGATAGGATTTTTAACTCCAGCAGTACGAACAGAATGAAAAGGAAGATTATTAGTTAGTCTAACAGGACGAGGAACTTTAACTTTTGTTCTCTTAATTTTAGGAAGAGGAAGATCTTTAGTTTGATAAATATCTCCGTCAGGAACATCAATAAGAGTAATTTTAAATCTTTGTTGTAGAACTTTATCTGTATAATTATGATTAGCATAACTATGACGTATAAGTTCATTACGAGCATGAATAATGCCAAGTTTGATAGCACGTCTTACAGGAATACTATCAGCTTGCTTTACAGAATGAGCAATTTCAGAAATAAGTTGATTAATACTTGCCATACATTTACTATTTATATAATTATACATTTCAATATTATAGCTGCGAGCAAATATAATATTACTTGAAAAAGAACAAAGAAAAGTAATAAATTTTTTGTATTAAGTATATAAACAACAAAAGCGGCAACATGTTTAGAAACACATATTGCCGCAACAACAAATCTAATATAAACTCAATTAGCTGTTTTAAAGTAATTCCAAGTTTTAGTACTACCAGAATCTTCATCTTTAAAATAAAAAGTAATAGCAGATTCAATAATTTTATTATCTAATTCATTCTTATTAATATTACGGAACCATTCAGAATATAATCTAACATAATCATGATATTGAGCATTAATAGCAACATAAACGTCCCATACAGTAATACTACTATTTATATTACGAACATATTTATCAAATACATTTTTAGCACAATCGTAATTATATATTTCTCCTTTACAAACTTTACCGTTATCAGCAGTATGATGCATAGTACTTACTTGCCATTTAGCATATTCTTCATCAAAATGAGCACCTTTAATAGATTCATGAAGTTTTCTCATAGATTTCCAAAATGTTTTATTATCTTGTTTTTCAACATAATCAAAAACATTATGTAAACTCATAATTCCATTATACAATTCAGTAGAAGAAACATTTGCTTCTTTATAACTATTTATAATATCTTTATATTTAGACATAAAATATTAATTTAAAATATTTTGTTTAAAAGTTTCAATATCATTATAATCAAATACAAGTTGTTTATCAAAAGAAGGAATATTAATTTTAATTGTTCCTCCTCCAATTTCTACACCACTAAACACATTAGGATATTTTTTAACTTGGGCAACAACTAAATTATCAATACTTTCGCTTAAAATACCTTCTATATCAACTTTACCATCTTTATCTTCAATAGCTTTTAATAATCCATCTAATTTACCAATATAATTATTAGCTACACGAGATACATAAGGTTTTATAATAAAAGAAAATGGATTGCTATCTAATACTTCATTAAGTTTTTCTCCAACAAAAGTAGATACTTTATCTACAATAACTTTTCTTTCTACCATAATATATTAATTTAAAGATTTAACAAATTCTGCATAAGTAAGATTAGGATTTAATCTAGCAGCTTCTTGGAATCTCTTAAAAACTTCAATATTTTTATTAGCTTCTTTAATAATTTCTTCTTTCTTTACTTTTATATTATTTAATTGTTTTTCCAGTAATTCTTTTCCTCGTGGAGAAGCAGCAACTTTATCTTTAACAGAATTAATTAATTCTTCTTGAATCATGAGTTGAAGTTCTCTTTCAATAGAAATATAAGTTTCATCTTTAGCTAAAAGTTCTTTTTGATCATTTGTCATAGAAGCAATTTCATTATTAATAGAATCCCAAATATTTATAGCATTATTAATGTTTTGTTGAGTAGACTGTTTAGCTTGTATAAGCTGTTGTTTTACATTATTAAGTTTTTGAAGTTCTTGTTCAATAACAGAAATATATCCTTCAGGATTATTTTGAGCTATACTTAATAAAGGATCTGCTTGACCAAGATTAAATTGATATTGAGGTGTCATATTAATTTGTCGTTTGATTTGTTATATAAAATAAGAAGTAGGAGAATAGTCTCCTACTTCAATTAGAGTATTAAATTATGCTGCTGGAGCAGGAGTTGTAGACTGTATATGGCAAGGATTATAACTTGCATAACCTTCAATAACGGGAGTATTAGGAAGAACTACTTCACCACTTATCATACGACAAGTTCTACGCCATAAATTGAAATCAGCATGTTCAGCAACACGACGAATATCACACTGAATTAAAGCGTCTTGATAAGGACGAGTAGCTTTCAAAACAGCAAGTTCTGTACGAAGTTCTCCAATTTCAGAAGACAATTCATCTTTGCTATCACGAGAATACTTATACAAATTAAATGCGTCTTCGTTATGTTTAGCATTAATAACGTCAAAACCATTACGCATAGCAGAATAAATACTAAATAATTCAGCATTAAGAACATTTCTATCGTCTTGACGAGCTTTTTGAGCATCATATGCTTTCTGCCACATACCATTAACAAGTTCTACAAAATCAGCACATTGTTTACGTTCAAGATATTGTTCATTAGCAACTATAGCAACTTCTCCAGCATTAGTACCACAATTTCTACCAAATATTCCAAGAGGATTACAACCATTGTTAAGCAAGGAAACAGCAAGACCACCAATACCAAGTCCAAGAGCAGTTCCAGCCAATCCTTTAGAAGCATATTCTTTCTTTGTATGTTCTTTTTCGTCCATTTGAACATAACCTTTTACATTTTCTTTATCTACAAGAACCATAAGATTAATAATTAAATTAGTTAATAAATAAGTTTGTAATCGATTACGTTTACAAATAACAAAATTCATTTACAAAAAAACGCATAATTACAATGCTATTTGTAACTATGCGTTTTTCAATTAATTAAGGTATAACTATATTCGTAATATATTATAAGCCTTGTTTATCTTTATACTTTTTAATACGAGCTAAAGTAGCTTTATCAAAATCTTTCTCACTCCAATTAAGTTCTTTAAAACCGTATTCTTTATGACCACGAGGAATTAATCCTAATTTAATATAATTATCAAAAGTACTTGGACTACAATGTAAAATACGTTCACATGCTTCACGTTTACTTATACGTTTAATACCTCTGTTTAACTTAGTAAGACTTGATATAATATCGTCTAATTCATCATCACTATGATTACTATTACCAGCGTCAATATTAGCAATTGCTTCTTCAAGTACTTTTCTTAGTACTTTTAACTTTACGTTCATCACGATTATTTTTAATATGAATATATGTAGATATACAAATAAATAGCGCAGCAACAAAATGATAAACAATAAGTAATTGAATATCAGAAATAGGTATTCGATAATAAGCATCTAAATTAGCTATTAAAAGATTAATAATATTAGCAGTAATTATAAAACGATGCCATTTACAAAAACCAAAAACATAACTACAAACATATAAAAGAAAAGTAGTAGTTATAGAATTACCTATTATAAAATCTAATATATAACTAATAATATAAATATCGCTAAAACAATATAATATATTATTAAACAACATACCTATCATTTGTATGATAGGTATGTACTTTATCAGAACTATAAATAGTCTTTTCATCAACAATTATTTCTTTTTACCTCCATTACCATATTGAGGTCTATTAATAGGAGGATTTGGTTTCTTAGGTCCAGCACTACCTGTACCTCTATTAGGTCTACCCATAATAATATTAGATTAAGCTAAAATACCAGCAGTTTTAAGATTAGCAAGTAAAGTATTAACTGCGGTTTTAACATCTTCAACTGTATCTCCTGAAACTTCATCAACAGTAGCTGCTTGTTTAACAAGACCAAGTTTTTCTTTTGTAGCAGCTTCATAAGTAGGAATTTCTTGAGAAGATTGTTCAGCTAATTGAAGAATAATATTAACTAATACATCTTTTTGTTCTTTTGCAAGAGGAACAGCTTGCATAGCCCAATTAAGTTTTGCAGCAATTTCTTTTGTATTCATAATTATATATTTAATTTAAAGTTTATCAATATGTTTATAACCGACTCCAAGTTTATCAAGTATAGGTTTAAGTAACCAACTATAAAAAACAGGAGAAAAAATAGCAGAATTAAGCAAAGTTATATAATCTTTATAACCAGAAAATATATAAGCAGCAGTAATAAATATAATAGATATTGTAAGAACAATACGTTTACTCCAAGTAGAAACTTTTTTATCTTTATTAATATAATCAATAAATTTAATTATAATATAAGTTAGTATAACAATAGAAAAAATATAAGAGAAATTAAAATGATTAAGTATATCGCTAAAAACTATATTTATAATATCCATAATATTATTTTAATTAATATATTGTTTATTATTGCTATCAACAATATTTATATCAATATAATTTTAAATATAATATCTTTATATTAAATAACAAAATTATAATTGTTTATTTTAATAGTTTCCTAAAAAGAAAAAATCCGACATAGCATTAATTAAACTTGTACTAAAAGTACTTCCATTTTTGATTATATTAATATAATCTTTATTATCATTTGCGATTTCAAGATTAGCAAATGTAGAAAAAGATTGTCCAGACAATATAGCATCTATAGCAGAAGAATCAAGATTATTAATAGATTCAACAAATTTTAAATTACTAACCATTTTTATATATTCAAAAACAGTAGGAATATACATTTTACATAATGATTGCTTATATCCATTATATATTGAAGGAAATGTTGACCTAAAACGTGAAACGGGCATAATTCTATCAATATTCATATATCTTGAAATTGACATAAATATATTACTACCGTTATGTTCATTTATAGAACTTCTTGCTAAATCATTAATAATAGTTTGGTCAAAATTTTCAAATTGTATATATATTCCATTATAACCAATAATAGGAAAAGGTAAAAAACTTCTATATTCAGTATTAACAACTATACCTAATATCATAGAATTAAAATTATTATTGTGATATTCTAAAGGAAGAATTGTACCATCTGTTAGCAAATAATCTCCTGTTTTAAGATTATAATCCGTATGTAATTTACAAAAATGATTATCTGGATTACCAACAATTCTATAAGTTAACCCTGGTCTATTATAAATATAATATTCAAAATCTTCATTAGGAATTAATTTATATTGATTACTTTCAGTATCTTGAACATATTTTAAACCATAAGCTGTAGCATTAGTAACTTGATTTCTATTAAATAAATATTGACCATGAAATTTAAAACTTAATTTATCAGTATTACTTGCAGCATAAGTACTATCTCCAATACCAAAACAATTTTTATCTTGTAAAAAATATAAATTAGTATTAGTAATAGTAGTAGTTTGTACAGCTACTTCTTGATAAATATTTTCTATAACTCCAGCAAAAGGTATTTGAGGTTTACTTATAAGACGTCCTTTACAAAATAACGCTCCTTTAGGGAAATCATTAGCTGCAGTATTAACTACAGCTAATTCATCAGCCACAAGATTTCTCTCGCTTAAAAAATTAGAAAAAGTTCTATAAACATTAAATCTTTTAGCCATATTACTATATTAATTAGAAAAAGTATTATAATACTTTTTATGATTTGTATTATAATACTTTTTATGATTTATATGTATATTATACTTTATACTTCATGCCATTCAAATGCTTCAATTATAGCTTGTTCAACAACTTCTGTAATTTTTGAATTTATACCTTTAAGTTTTATACCGTTATTACTTAAAGAAAGATAAGGTTCAGATGTTGGATCTATAATTAAATGAATATCTTTTCCTGTTACTTTAACGCCGTTAGTTCCTTGATAAACATCTATAAGACCGGTTACATCAAGATAAATAGCATCCTTACCAGCATCAGTATTAAAAGTAATAACAAGATAAGTACCCGGGTCATGAGATTCTGGATCTGTTACAAGCTCAACAGTATTAATCATACCGTCTTTAATAAATGCAGTAGCATCAATACTTGCTATAACAGAAGAATCAAAACCTTCAAGATTAATCTTCTTAGTTTCAGTATTATAAGTAAGATTAAGATGACCTTCTACATTAGTACCACTTTTCTTAATAAAGTTTTGACCTGTAACATCTCTTAAAGCAGTTGCATCATTAGCTTTAAGACCATTCTCTCCTAAACTAAGAGTAACATTACCTTGAGTAGGATCAAGTTTAATACCAACAGTAGGAGTAGTAGCACTACCTTCGATTTCGATACCTTTATTTGCAGTAGCCCTAACTGCACTAACTTTACCTGTTAAATCGTTAGAAGTAGCTACTCTATATTGAGTAAGATTTGAAATACCTGTCCAATGACCAGATGAAGAATTTACAGTAAATTTTAATATATAAGAATAGCTATCAAGTTTATTTACAATAGCATTACATAAATAATTAACCCCATTTTGTGTAATATTGACATAAAATTGTCCTAATGAAGTTTTAGCAATAAATACTTTTTTAGCGTTTATTGCTGCAACAAAATCGGCATAATTAGAAAATTTTGTATCTATATTATTTACTGCTTCACTTTCAGATAATGTTGTAATATCTCCTAAGAAATAAATGTTATCAAGATTTTCAACATCTTCATGATTAGCTATTTGATGATAAATATTATTAGTAACTGCTCCTGTAGTTTTCCATTCACTATTTTCATATCCTACTTCAATATAAAATATACTTCCTATATCATTATTAAATTCTATAAAATTAAGACCATAATAGGAACTTTCTTTAGTAACGGCAATAATAAATTTATGGGTATCACTACTACCTAATATAATTTTATTATTTGTAAACGCTTCATCAAAATCAGTAAATTCTCCAAGTATAGAATTAATTTGAAGTTTTTCAGATTGGGTGGAAAGATTTTTAATATCTCCCGGAAGAATATAAACATTAGATTCTGCCCCAGCACCATCAACACGAACCCAAGAAGAAGTAGAAGTATAAGTATCAGGATTAATAAGCATAAACAAAGCATGTTCTCCATTATAATTTACAGGAACAGTAAGACCTTTAAATAACCATACTTTATTATCGCTATCTTTCCACGTAGCTTCTTGAATTAATTCACTATAATCAATATAAGTTTGCCTTGCGTCAAGAGGAGCTTGTTTTTTTACCTCAAGACTTGCACTAAAATTAAATGTGCCTCTTTCTCTTGCCATACTTTAATCCTTTTATATTATTTATTAAATGTAATATTAAATGTACTTTCTCCATTAAATCCAGCATCGTTACGAGTATAAACTGCATAACTAACTTGTTTACCTTGAACTTCAATATTCTCAGTTGTCTTAGTAAATTTATCTATACCATAATTTTCATATTTACCAGACAAAGTATTAAGAAGTTCAACTTTAGTTAAAGCATATTTTACAGGAAGTTTAAAAGTATGTTTGTTAGGACCTTCAGCTTTAAATTTAACAGCACTAAGAGTATTAGAAGTAGTAAGTGCTAATTTAGCAAAAGCTTCATTATTATCTTTATTAGTGAAATAAGGATATACACCATTAATAGTTACAGCAGCACTATCAACTGTTCCTGCAGGAAGAGGAGTTTGATAGTTATTACCTTTACTATCTAAAGGTTGAGGACCTTGAGCATAAGCTGCTCTATATTTATAAATTATACTACCTTCAGGAATTTCTGTAGGAAACTCTTTGCTAGCAGGAGCATTATTTATATAAATAAATGATTCATTAGATTTCAAATCACCACCTCTATTTTGTTTTTTAACTCCAGCTATTTTAATAGCACCGGGATTATATCCTGTATTAAAACTTGCAGCAACAGGAACAGAAGCACCTGTAGTACCAACTTCTTGAATTGTAGGAGTAGTAGAAGTACTCCTCAAACTCAAAAAAGCAGTAGGAGCTTCAAACGTAGGATTAACAGTAGGAAATATAAGTTCATCAAAAAGCTGAGAAAAAGTTTTATTTTTAAGTTGAGCTACAGTTGTTCCAGCAGGAATACCTCCAAGAGCATTAACAGTAGCAATATCGTCAGCTAAAGCAGATTTATATTTAAGTATTTCAGCTAAATCGACAGTTTTACTTGAACCGTCAACCATAGTAATTTTAAGAGTAGTTCCTTCAATACTAACAGCTCTTACACCACCAGAATAAGAAGTACCATTAACTAAAAGCTCGTGAGTATCAGTAGCAAAATAAAGTTTATCTAAATGATCAGCAGCAGGTTTATAACTTGCTTTGAGACCACTAAACAATATACCTGTAAATTCGGTAAGAATTTTAGTTTGCAAATCGTTATATTTCATTACTTTTATATTTTAAATGATGATTAATAATTTAATGCCAATTAATAATCTTTTTAATTATTGAAGTAACTGGTTTATTGGCAACAGCATTGTTAGAAGTATCGTCAAGAACAACATCTACTTTTAAAAATATTTGTTCTTGTATGGAAGAAACTTGTTTCCATTTATAATATTCGTCAACTCGTAAAAAATATTGATATTTAGAAATTTTATCTTCTCCAAAATACATATACTCAATAACAACACTTAAACCATCAATACCAGCAATAATAACATTAAGAATTGAAGTTTTTGTAAGAACAATATTATTACTTAAAACAGCACTTTTTAAATCCAAATAATTTCCTAAAACTATTTCAAGACCTTCAGGATTAGTATTAATATTTATATCTTCAATATTGCCCGGAATACGATAAAAACCGTTAGCAGAAATAACACTATATAATTTTTGCCAATATTCTTCATTAGTAATATCAGTACCATTTGGAACTTGTTTACGAGATATATAATTATAAGAACCATCAGTAACTAAACAAAGTTTATCATAATCCTTTCTAATATTCCATACACCGTCACAACTAATACTTACTTTTCCTATATTTTTCTCATTAGTAATCATATCATTTATCTTTAATAATTAAATCTTCATCTTTTAGTACAAATTCTTTAGTATCAGAATCTTCAATAACTTGTAAATATCCGCTATCAACATTAACATCTACTTTAGGAATATTATTTTCACAACTTACTCTTGCTTTAAGATAATTATTGTCCAAATAAACAAAAACATCTTGTTGAACATAATCACCTCCAGTATAGAGTTTATCAATTTGAGAAGTAATATATTTTATTAGCAAACCAGCTTCTTTATCCTTTTTTAATGCTTTACAAGCTATTGCGGATTGAAAAGTATTCCAACAATCAATTATAATTTTATTATTACCTTTACAGGTAGCAGAACAATCATTAATTATTTCTTTGCCTATATTAGACATTAAAATAAGTAGTTTATGATATATACAAATATAATCTTGTGGAATAGTCAAATAAACATAATTAACATCGCTCATACACAATTTATATTTAAACTATTAATAATATTAGCAAGATTATTTAATTGTTCTTCGGTAAATAATTGACTATTTTCTATACAATGTATTAAAACAGGAATAATCATATTCTTTGTTTCACAACATTGATTTTGAACAAAACCAATATTCATCAAAGCAATACGATTAACTCTATTATTAATATCTCTTATAATTAAATAATTATCTGACATAAGTATGACACTGTTTCATAACAATAGAAATATATCCGTCAATTTTTATATTAATTTTATTATTTATATTATATAATTTTTCTTCTTTAGAAAATTCATCATTATATATAATTTCAACAACATCTTCGCTTATTTCTGTTTTCCATTCAGGTTTTATATAACCGCATATTTTATATAAAAACATTAAATTATATAGCCTATAATAATTAGATTCTACAATATAATGAATATTTTCAATAATATTTTCTTTATTATTATCTATATTATTAATTACAACAACAGAAGTAGCGTGACGAATAATAGAATTAGCGAATGTTTTAAAAGAATTTTTAATAGCATAATCTCGTTTTTCTTCAGCATCGTTAAGAATATCTTTAGTGATATAATCTAAAAACGAGTTTAATTTACGAAAACATTCAGTAACTTCTTTATTAATCTTAACGGCATTAGATTCCTTTTTAGTATCAATTATCTTAATTATAATAAGATAAATAAGAACAATAATACCGGGAGTTATTCCTAAACGTAAACTTTCTAATAATTCTCCCATATTCTATAAGAAAACTATCGTTAAGCTATTTAATAGCAATAACGATAGTTTTTATTTTAAAGGTTTAACCTGCAAGTGCTTTACAAACAGTTTCAAAAGTAGTAATCTGTGCAGCACCAGTTGGAAACGCAACTTGTACAATTTGATTAACAACTTCATCTCTTGTCTTAACATCTCGAGGTTCAGCAAAAGACAAAGTGAAAATAGTAAATCCTTTATCAGCAGCATCTGAAACTTCAAGAGGATTAAGAGGATAATGAGGTCTCATTAATTCTCCAGCTTCTTGATATGTATATTCAAATCCAGCATCAGCTGCAGCTTTATTTGCTAAATCAATAATATATTGAGCATCTCCATAAGCAGCTTCTCCTTTTTGAGTAGAAGTAACAGCAAGACCGGTAAGTAAATCAGCAGGAATTACTTCATAATCCATACCTACAACTTGTCCATCGATAGTCAATGTTGCTTCAGAAGCAGTAGCTACAACTTTAGAGCCAACGGTGTTGTTATTAATAGCTTTAGCCAAAGCCTCTGCAAGCTCATTAGCAGTCTTATTTACATCTTTAACGTAAACAGAAGCAGTCCATTTATTACGTTGATTAAATCCGACACCCTTTAGAGCAACAATCATTGAATACTCACCAATCGTAGTAGGAGCAGGAATAGTAAATACTTGTTTAAATACTTTACCAGCTTGATAAACTCCTGTTACATAAGAAAATTTATTTTTATGAATAGGAATTACAACATGACCTCCTTTATCAACAGGACGATTAACAATCAACATGCAATCTTTAGTAATCTCTGTACCAGTAGCAGTAGGAGAAATAGTCTTATCAGATTTTCTAAAATAAAAACCAATTGCACCATCAACTACACTATCATTGCTCAAAGCAGTAGTAGGATAAGCAACATTTTTACCTAAAAGAAATTGTCGCATAACTCTATAACTATTTTAATAAATTAAGAAAATCGTTTAATTTTTTTGTTGAGACATCGTTGGACTAATAGAAGCAATATACTTTTTAACAGCTAACTGAACTATTTCCTCATGAAGATATTCAGGTAAATCACAATCAACACCTTCATTTTGACCTTCAACATTATATTTAACAATCTTAGGATTGTTAATATAGCAAATCTTTATTCCATCAATAACCTTTTTGTCATCACTCTCAGTCTGACCTGTCATAACTTTGAGAACAGTAAGATAATTTTCAGCTACTTCTGTAAACATTGTTACAATAGGTTCATTAATTGTCGGTCGAGTACAATAATCAGTCAAAGCGTCAGAAAGTCTATCAGGCTCTATTAGTCTACAATGTACATCTTTTTTGCCGTTTTTGTAATCAATATAAAAATCAGTATATAATAAAACATTATGGAAATCAACAATAAGTTCAAAAGGATTATCGTTAAAATAATCACTTTCTGTAATATCAGTATGATGAACTCTATAAAGAGTTCTCAAAGCATTAATTGGAGTAATAGAAGCAGCTTGCGGTAATATTCCAACTTGAAGTGAATTAGCAACATTTTTACTAATTATATTTCTAACAGTTTCATTAATTGCTGCATTCAGATATACGTCTATAGACTCTGGAAGAATACCTCTAACAAGTTGTAAACCCATTACTTGCCCAAACGTTCTAAACTCATTGTGCATTTCCTGTATAGTCATATCAAATAAGATTTAATTTATGATTATAAGCAGCTACCATAGAAGCATTCTTTGGATCTTTAAACCAAGCAATAGCTTCTCCAGTATTAGCACCTATTAATTCTCCATCAGTAGTAGTAATATTTTGACTATATTGAGAACGAACTAACTCTCCACGAGCAATAAGTTTTTCAATAACAGCCATAAGTTTAATATCCTTATTATATACTATTTTATTGAATTTAACAGGTTCATTAGAACTAAATTTATCCAAATCAATTTCCTTATCGAGTTGTGGTCTATTCAAATAAGTAAGAACAGGCAAAGAATTAAGAACGCAATATTGAATATAAACAGCTTCAAATAAAACACTATCAGCTATACAAGCAACATAATTAGATTTTGCTTTATTAACTTCAAGTCTATATTTGCGAAGTTTATCAGCTTCTTTCTTATCATCTTTAAAATAAAAACGTATAGAAGTATCAGAATTAATAATAGACATATCTTTTGCTACACTATGATACAACAAGCAGTGTCTATACATAAGATAATCTTCTACATTAATAGGATAACCAACTTTATGTTTTTGAGATTCAAGAAGATTAAGAGCATTAACTTTAGCTTTAATAGCTGCTTTAATTTCAACATCGCCTCTACGTGGAGCTTTTTGATAAGTTTCTTCGATAGCCTCTTCTTTAGCTTTAAATTTATAATAATCTTTCTTATGATAATAATAAAAACTAATATCAAACGTTTTTCCTAATTCATCAACAGGAATACGAATATTATTAAGATATTGTTTTACTCTTAACATAAAAGAAGGATCATTAGGAGAAAGACCGACAAGATTAGGAAAATATGCGTTGACTTCTTCTTGATTAGCTGAAATAACCTTAGACGAATTAAAACAACTTCCAATATAATCAATACGTTTAGGAAGTACTTTATCGTTTACTTTACGATACAGCGAAGTATTCTTAACAAGCATAATTGTTATAGAACGAACATCAGTATAAGGTTGATTTTCACTTAAATCTTCTCTGTCAGCACCTTTTTCTATATCAATCTTAGAAGTAGTAGATTGTTGAATAGTATCAACTTTCTCTACGGGGGATTGAACAGAATCTTCAACTGTCTGTTTATTTATTTCGGTATTTGGTTTATTAAATCCAAATGTCATACCATTATCAGAACTATTTTGCATACGAATTAAATTTATAAGTTAAAATTACAGTTCACACTTAATAAGGAACATCTTGGTAGAATTATTAACTTGAAGACCAAGAGAAGACATAATTTCATATCTACTCATATCTATTTCAGTAGAAATATAATTACTATCAGGAACTCCCCAAGAAGCAGGAATATCGCTCATACCTTTCAAAACTTTAGCTTTATAGATTTGTCCTTTACGACGAACAATACGAACATTACGTTCTCCATCATAAGAACTAAAATCAATAAAACATGCTTGATGAGAAGTAATAGGAAGACCTGTACGAGGGTGAATTTCACCATTTTGTTTAGCAGCTTCTGCAATAGTTCCTTTATCAAAGAAAGAACAATGTTTAACTGTAATAGTATGACCTTCAACAGTTTTATATTTACGGAAATATGCGCCATATTCAAGACCACCACTCATAGTACCAATTTCTTTATCTCCGAGAGGAGTCAAGAAACCATTCTGTTTAGCGTCCATTTTCATGGCATCATCAAAATCTTCAATAAAACCTTTACCGCCCATAAGAACAATATCCATTGTTCCACTATCGGTATCTCTATCGAGTACATCACCAACTATACGCTTAATCTTATTAAGAGTCAAAAACTCTCCATAAGTATCATAATTAGATTCACGACAAATCTCAAGCATACCAGAAGTATGAGGAATTGGTTTACCATTATCACGGTCTTTAAGAGCAACTTCTCCATTCATATTACGGTTATATTCAGCAAGCCAAAGACGTTCTTCATTCATAACACGCATATGAATATGGAATTGACGCATCTCTTCATTAATCCAAAGACGATTAGTTGAACCGCTATTATCTTTAAATTCATATTCAGTAACAGTATTTGCAAGATTACCAGCAATTTCTTTAGAATAACGATGGAACTCAAGTTGAGAAGTCATCTTACCCGGTCCCATAGAATTACTTCTATTACCTTTAGAATATGATTCAGAAACAGTAGGAGCAGCCAAACTCCAATATTTACCTACAGCAAGTAAATCTTCAGAAATATAAGCATTAGGATCAGGATTAGTTAATTTAATAAGATAACCATATCCGTAAGGAGATTCTCCAAGATCTTTTTGAATACGAACTTGAGTACGACCATCAGGACCAATCAAACCATATTGTTCAATAAACCAATGAGTACTGGTATGAATTTCAATCTCAGCACCACCAAGACCAGCTTTTTTATCAGCAGGAATATCGCAATGAGTAATGAAGTCAGTAAACTTCATACGACCCATAGTATTCCAAGTCCATTGAACAGTAGGAACATCAACAGTACCTGCTTGTCCTTGACCTTCTGTCATAAATGTCAAAGGAAAACGGTCATCGTCCATACCGTAGTTATAAGTAATAAATCCATTTATTTCAGCAGGTTTTTGTAGCTGAAGATAAGAGATACTATCTTCATTAGAATATCCTCTATCATCATACTTTCCCTGCGAAAGTACACGCATTTTGTAAAACATAACTAAATTCTTTTTAAAATACTATTAATAACTAAAATTAATATCTTTCTTTTGATTATTATTAGTAGGTTTAGTTACTCTATAAGAAGTAGACTTTTCTTTAGCTTTAAAACGAAGTTTATTTACAGTAGCTTTATTAATAGCCATATCTACAAGATTAGAATAATTTCCACCAACAAATTTAAGATAAGCACGAAGAATTTCATCATCTCTACGACTTTCAGGAGTTTCTTGTAACAAATCTTTTACATAAGCAGATTGTCCATTTTCGTCAACTCTATAAATATAATTAAAAAAGTCTTCTGGAGAAGCAGATATTTTCTCACCATTACGACTAATAATAATATTTTCTGGAATTTGATAACCAGCAATATTACGATTTTTAATTACATCATGTACACCGTTCCAATATTTTTCAGTATCAGCAATCCGTTTATCTTCAATTTCTTTAGCTTGCTTTTCCATTTCTTCTTTATAAGCTCTATCAGATTCTTGCAAACCTTCAAGTTCTTCTTTTGCAATAGCAGCTAAAGTACCATTAGATTTAAGATAAGCAATATAGTTATCTACATTACCTTTTCTTCCTTGTTCACTCCAAGCAGTTCTAATAATATATTCTTGTTGCGCTTCATTAGCATCATCAATTGTAATTCCACTTCTATCAGGAACTTCTCCAAATCCTTCAAGAGAATTACCATTAGCAATATAATAATTTAGTACATCATTTAAAATAGGATAACGTTGATATAATGTGTTGATAGCAGTTTCATAATGCTCTTCTTTAGCAGCTTCTATAACTGCGTTCATATAAGATTTAATTCCCTCTACTGTATTTTCAAATTCAACAGGTTTATCGTTTTCATCTGTAACAGTAATTCCTATAGCATTTTGAATACTTTGAATATTTAATTCTTCAGTATTGTTGTCAACTTTATCAAGTCCTTCAAGAAAAGACTTAACATCTTTAGCTTCTTTAAATATATTTCCAGAAGCATCTACAAGATTACCTTTATCATCTACAGTATAAGAATTATTTCCAATTTCTACAACATCTCCTTGCGATAATTCGGAATCATCATTGTCGGTACTTTTATCATTACCATCATTATTTCCTTTGTCATTACCTTTGTCATCATTGTTATTGTTTCCTTTGTCATCATTATTGTTACTATTATCTCCATTATTAATATCATCAAGATTAGTAGTATCATCGTCTGGAGCTACAGTTTGATTAGTAATATTAGTAACATTGTTTCTTGTGTTATTCACATCGCCAGCACCGTTATTGTTATCGGTTTGCATTTGGCCATCACCAAAACTAAAATCCATAATCGTTATTATTTTGTTATAGTTTACTATCACGAATATAAGCACAAACTATATCACAAACAATATTTATTTCAAAAACATAAACAGTATAATCGTCAACAACTATAATATTATCTATACTGTTTATGTTATATAAGCTGTTTTTGAAGCTATTTTTAGCTTGATTTTTATTTACGTTGAACATTTGATAACGTTGAAAAAGAAAGTCTAAATTACAGCTAAAAATAGCTATTTACAAACATAATTTGCCCTATTCCAATATATCGTTTTTGATACATCAAAATAGGGCAACAATATAACTAACTATATCAATAACTTACTTTTTATTCTTAGATTTACCTTTAAAATCATATCTATTTTTATTCTCTTTAGCAATCTTATATTTAGTATCAATATCGTGCATTTTAACTTGTCTATCTCGTTCTTTATTGACCATATCTAACAAAGTTTTTTGTCTATCTAAAGCTACTTTATCTTGTTCAACTCTTGAACGAGCTTCATTAAGTCTATCAATACCAGCTTCTTTGTTAGCATCACTTACTTCAGCATTATAGCTTATCATATTAGCATCAGCACGAATTAGTTCAATTTGTTGATCAATATAACCTTCAAGTTCTTTAGTTTTTCTATCTTCTTCTCCTTTAGCTGCAATCTTTTTAAGTTCAAATTCTTGACGCATTTGTTCAGTTTGTTGTTCCATTTGTTTAAGTTGTTGTTCATGAGCATCTTTTTCTTCTTGAAACTTTTTAATAAGTTTACTAATAGCAGCAACATTATCTCCAGTAATAGCAGCAATAGCCATCATACTATCACCATTTTGAGAAGCATTAAATGCAAATTGTTTAAGTTGATTAAGTTTTTCTTGTTCTTTAGTAGAATTTTTAGCTTTAATAACATAATCAGCATATATATGCTTATCTACATCAAGACTAATATACTTTAATTTACCGTCTGCTGAATCTCTATATGCAGTATCAAGACCGTCAATCCATGCAAGTTTAGAATAATCCATATCTCGATTATAATCATAACCACGAAGATTATCCATCATAAATTCTATAATAACACTACCCATACTACCTCTAATAATAGCTTCTTCGGTAGACGCTTTTCCAGCATAATTACCAATTTCACCATAACGTTGAGGAGTCATATCAACTTGCATATTAGCAGTTTGTTGAATTTCATTAAGTAAAGAACTTAATTGAGCAATATAATCTCCAAAAGAAGCAGTAAGCATACGAACTTGCTGTGCTCTAAGCATACCTTGATCATTTTCATCGTCAATATATAAAATACCATCAGCAAGCATTCGATAAATAGTTTCTTCAGGATATTTACCTAATAAAGATTTAGCTATCATAAGAATATTAAGTTTATTTTTAGCAATAACCATTTCTCTATGATAAGCTACAATATTATAAAATACTTGAAAAGGAGTAACTATATCTACAATACTAAACTTTCCAAAACCCGGAAGAACTTCATTAATGCCGTTATAAGGTAATTTTCCATTACGATTATAAGCTATAGCTCTCGCTCCATAAGGATAAATAGCATCATGTCTTCCACCAATACGAACACTTTCATAAACTTGTGGTTCATACACATATTCTAATGAAATATCCCCCGTAGAGACATTAAGTACATAATCATCATTCTCAACTCTACTATCTATTAAACCAGCTTCATTAACAAACGTTACAATAGCTCTTCTTACTTCACCTCTCCAAACTACATGCCAAACATCATACAAATCCATATTATAATCTCTTTGCATATTAGGAGAACGTCTAAATAATTCTCTATCAGCTATACTATATTTTTGGCAAACATCTGGAAAATAACTTTCATAAGTGGAAAAAACTAAATCTTTAGTATTAGCTGGAGAATGTTTAGCATAATAAGTATTAAGAAAATCTCGTTGTTTATCGTCAAGATAATCATCAAATTCATCAATAATTTGTTGATAAGACATTTTACGTCTACAAGCAAACATATCGTCATTTTCTCTAAAAGAACTATCTGTGTTAATAGGATAAGCATCTCTTGGAGAAATATTTCGTTTAACTAATTTTGTACCAACAACATCAGCATAAGTATAACACTCACCAAAACTCACAAAATCAAAATATGCTCTTGCATAAAATATTTCATCATCAGTAATATCCCGAATTACATTAAGAATCTCTTGACCTTGTGCAGATATATCATCTACATAATTCTCATTAAATTCTTTTGTAAAAGCTTCAACATCAATAGAATCTTGAGGATTAAATTGTTGAGGATCATTACCACCGTTAATCCATTCTTGATAACTTTGTTGAATACGAGCAGCAATACGTTGTTGAACAAGTAAAGATAATTCTTGTCTAAGTTTACGATTACGAGCAAGCATTACTTCTGGATTATTAGCTCCTACAATAAAATCATGAGGATTTTTAATATATTCACTAACATATCTTCTTATAATACCTTTCATTAAATCATAATTGCGCATAGTAGCAGGAAAACGTTTAAATTTTTCTTGAGTAGCATTATAAGGATTTAATATCTTTTTATAAAATTCATCAGGAATATTACCATTAAGAATAGCATATTTTATTTCTATTTCTGAATTATCGCCTCTATTAGCAATACCTTGAGCTATAATCCAATCACAACAATTAGCTGCCCAAGCAGCGTCTTTTTTATCACTCGGAATGCGTTGTAAAGGAAAATCAAATTCTTGTATGTTACTTCTCATATAATTATACTATTAATTAAAACCACGGTCTTGATAATATATTACTATCATAATCATCAATATTTTCACTATTAAGTTGCTTTCGATTACTAAGTTCATCTTGCGCTTTAAGATTCATAGCTTTCCATTCAATTCCTCTAAGAAGCATAGAAGAAACACGGTCATAATTACCTTTAACACTCCATTTCTTTAATTCAAGAATAGTTTGATAATCATATATTCTATGAAAATTTCTTAAAGTATTTCCAAATTCATCTTTACCAATTTCTTCATAAAGAAATTCTTTAGTAAGACGAATACAATCTAACTTATGTTGTTCACCAGAAATATTATAACCATAAGTAGTATTAATTTTTCCTTTAAAAGTAGGATCAAAAACTTCTAATGGTTCACAAGATAAATATTTTAAAGCATTCCATTTACGAAAATTAGAAACAGTTTCACCTCGGTTTACTTCGACATTAGTTGTTCCAATACAATTATAATATTTAGCTAAAAGATAACAAATTCTATCAGCTTCTTCAAGAGTATCAGGACGACCATAATAAGTACAAACAAGCTTTTGTTTAAAACCGTTAAGATAATGAGGATTTTGCCAAACCATAATACTATTATGAGAATGTTTCATAGTAACCTCATCTTTATTTTTATTAACACCTACAGGGTCATAATTAATACTATATAAACCAACAGGTATTTCTTTTATTAATGCTCCATCAGCTCTTTTAGTTTCAACATATTCTGGAGTAAACCAACGTCTAACACAACCATGAGGATCTTCATGCCCTCGTCTTGGAACGCCTACAATATAATCGTAAGTTTTCTTATTTTCAGAATGTAATTTAGCATTACTTTTAAATATAACTTTACCTTTTTCGTCAATTTCAAGATTACCGTCTACATAAAAATGTAAATCAGTATCTATTCTAAGTCTATCTTCCCAAGCGGTTAATTCTTCTGAACTAAATATATTTTCAGAAGCACTACTAAACGATTCAGCGGGAAAATTAGCATATTGGCCAAGATAATTAATATAATCAGAATATTTCTTTACACTATTTTTCTTTTCAATTCTTTCTCGACGAGATATTTCAAGACCAACAAGTATATTGCTATTACCGTCTTTATCTATACCTTTAACACCGTCTATTTCTCCTTGCAAACCCCAACAATATGCTTTAAAGAAACCACAAGTTTCATTACGACAATCTTTATCCCAAACATTTTCAAAAGGCATAAAATTAAAACCTTTAACATTATAAAAATTTTGTTCAAACATTTGCATATTACCAGAAGTAGCAGTTCCCCAAGCACATAACATACCAGTAGTATAAGCACCTGTTCTCATTGCAGGTTCAGTAACATTCATAAAATCATCAAAATTTTCCATTGTAGAAACTTCCTCTACTTTAACTTTAATAGCGTCTTTACCAATAGCACAATCTGGATTATTAGCAGCACTTACGCTAATAAGCGCAGAACGCCAAGATTTATCAGCTTCAACGCCATTTGGAAGTTTATAACCTAAACGAAAATCAGACTTAACAGTACTAAGTATTCCACGAACAAAAGGAGTATTTTCTTCATAAAACTTTAAATCATTAACAGCAAAATCTGTAAGACCGCCTGTTTGAGTAAGATATTTTTTATCAACAGCAACATGAATAACTACTTTACGAGATTCGCAATTAACAGCATTAGCACTATCTGCGGCCATAATATAAGAAAATCCACCACGACGAGTTTTATCAATCAATAAATGAAAACCATTTTTTTCAGCAAATTCAAGTATATTAAAAATCCACCATTGACTATCAATAAATAAAGGTCTTGCATATTTCTTTTTAGCAGTTGACTTCATACCATTAACAACAGTAGATTCATCAAGCTGTTCAATTCTACAATAATTAAGAAAATTATAATGACTACCAGTAATATGAATATTCTTAATTTCACCATTAGCTAATTTAAGACAAGGAGCATCAAAACCATATTTACGTCTATATTGCTCTCTACGTCTAAATTGTCTATGCGGAATAGAATCTTCTTTATAAGCTGTATATCTTCTATTATTATCAAAATAAATTCCTACTTCTTGAAGTAATTCTGTATTAACAAATTTAGCAGTAGGATCAATATTCATTAAAAACCCACCGCTATCGCCAACAAGAAAATAATCATAAGGATCATAAAAGCCACATTCTGAAGCCTTTTTATATTTCTTTTCTTTGTCAATTTCATTAATATAGTCCAAAAAAGGATAACTTTCCATAATAAACTATTTTATTAAAATAGTCACTATAGTAACAACTATAGCAACTCCAGCAATTCCACCAAATATTTTAGATTTAACTTTTTCTCTTTCTAAATCTTTTCTTATAGTTTCATTTAATTTAGCGTTTACAAGAAGTCTTTTTTGAAAATCATTAATAACATTTTCTTGTTCAAGAATATATTTATCTTTAAGAGTAATTATAGAATCTTGTTCTATAATAATCTTTTTAAAATATTTTCTTTCAATCATTTTAATATTAGCTTTACGGAGTAATTCAATAGGAATAGCAACTTTAATAGTGTCTGACTTCCATTCAATCCCCCGTAGAGAAGTATCATATTTATCATTCGCTAACAAGCTCATAAAATTGCTTAACAACATTGCTATCGTTAGCATTAATAGCTTCTTGTATATCATCTTTCAAATCTTCTTTTATATTATATATAATACTATCTTTTTCAATTAAACGATATTTTATACTATCTAAAAATATATGATTATATGTAGTATCTTGTATAACAATGTTATCATTAATATTACTTTTGGCTTTCCTATAACCAATAGTATATCCAACAGAAAAAACTATTAAAGTAATAATTAACAATAACAATATCTTATTAAACTTTTCCATATTGCACTAAATTATGTTTAAGTTCTGGAGTAAATTTACCTGTAATAGTCATATTGCAAACTTGTTGAGCGAGTCTAATAGAAGTAGTTACTCCACAATTAACAGCGGTATCAAATAATTCATGGGCTATTTTTTGACTTGGAATGTCATCGAGTTCAAGTCTATCCCAATAATTAATTTTATAAATTCGTTTAACTTCATTAGTAATTTCTTGATTATTTTTTAATCTATTATTAATACCTTTAGTACCAAATCTTTTTTTAATATCATCAATAATATTCCACATTTTAGAATTTGGATTATATCGTCTACTTATACCAAGATAAGTTTCTCCACCAATATCATCAGGATCATCAACATATCCTCCTTCAACTACTATTACTTTTTTAAATTCTTCATCAAAATTAGCCATAATTATTCTCCTTTCAAAACACGATTAATCCAACCTTTGTAAAATTTCATTTGAGAAGGTTTTTTATCAACAAGATTTGTATAATATTTAATACGACTAAGTTTATATCTTGCAACAAATAAATCTTCTCCAATAGAATCTCTAACACTATTAAGACTATCTCTTGTTAATTGAAGTTCTCGTTCAAGATTAACAATTCTAATAACATTAGAATTATCAGATATAGTATCTTTAACAGGTACATATATTATTTCTCTCTCTACGGGGGATTGAACACAAGCAGAAACTGCAAGAACGGCAAGAACGGCAAATATTATATTTCTCATAATGTTATCAAAATAAAGTTTTAGAAGCTATTCTTGAAGCAGCAATATTCTTACGTCTATCTTCAAGAATATTAATTATTTCAGTTCTAAGATATTTCATTTTATGTACAGTAACAATTTCTTTAGGATTCTTTTTAAGATGATAAAGACCATCTGGAAAACGTTTAGGCATTCCATATTCATTAAGAACAAAGTCTGAATCAATATGACAAAGCCATAAACCAGCACAAGGAAGTCCTAAAATATATTCTACCATAAAAGCATACATAGAAAGTTGTAAATTATATATAGCTCCATTACAATCAGCTAAATGAGCAACAGGAGGTAAAAGTTTATTATTAGTAGAAACCCAAACATCAGTGGTTTGATGAGGATTTTGTCTTTTATCTTTTTTATAATAACCACTTTCAAATTTAAGACCTCCACGATTAGTTTTCCAATCTCCTATAATAAATTTATCTTCACGAAGAATAAGAATATCAATAGTTCCGCTAATTAATAAATCTGGTATAAAACCACCAATTTCAGAATATATTTTATATCCATTAGTTATATAATAATCAAATATTTCATAAACTTTAGGATATTTATTTTCAGTCTTTTGTATAAAATCATCAAGAATAATAGGTTTAACATATTGGTCTATAGTTTCAATATCCGCAACAGTAGTCATACTATTATCATTACGTTTAATATGTTGTACAGCTTTATAAAACATAGATGTATCTTTAATACTATCTTCCAGACCATTATGAGTTTTAGTACCACGTTTACAAGCCTCATCAGTTATTTCTTGCCATTGCTTAGCAAGTCTTTCTTTGCTAATATGAAGTTCTTTAGCTTTTTTATTAAGCCAATATTCTTTATCAAATTTTGGCTTATAATTATGAAGCAAAGTAGTAGTTGAAACATACTCATTACCAAGATTATCAGTATATTTATGAGAAGGCTCATCAAAAAATAATCTAATATCGTCATAAATAGGTCTAACTTTATACATAATAAAACAATTTAAATTAGGTTATTAATCTTTTATTTGTTTAATAACTTGATACAAATATCCAGCAAAAGTATTAACAAATTTTTCATTACTACTAAGTTCAGTTTCTCCCATAGTATCTAAAATTCCATGTATAATTTCATGTATAAAAGTAGAATTAATACTTTCTTGATGTTGTTCATGACCATTAAAATTTTGAGCAATAACAATTTCACTTTCTCCTAATGATATTTGTCCAAGATAACCATTATCTAAATGGTCAATAAGTTTAACGTCAATAATTTGACCGCCAATAGTTATATTATCAGGTATTTTCATATTATATTAAAAATTATTTTCATCTGCGTCCATACTACTAAGAATTTGTCGTCCTCCACGAGCAAATTGTTCTTCTTCTTCATTACGAAGATTATCATAAGCTGTACCAAGAGCTTTAGTCAAAGATGGAATTTCTGCAATACGTTTACTAACAGAATCCATTAAAGTTAGAATAGGAGTAATATCTTCATCTGTTATAACTCCACTAAGTTTTTTATTTAATTGTTCGTTTATTTTAACAGCAGCTATAGAAACTAAATGAACAGATTTTTGTAATGCTTCTAAAGCAACTCCAGCTTCTGTAATATTACGAACATAATATTTATCAATAAGTTTCTTAACAAGAGAATCGGGTTTATAATCTTTAGGTAAATCATAATTTTCTATTGCCATTTTAAGACTTTCTTCATAACTAAGTCCTTGTTGTTTAGCAGGAGATTTAGGATCTCCAAGATAATATATAACACCTACTTCTGCTATATATTTATGTTTATCCTTTGAAGTATCTCTTTGCCATAGTAATAAAACATCTTTATCTTGTAATTGACGAAGAGTAGGAGCTTTTGGCATACCAGTATCATCAATAGTCAATAATTTATCTATAACTAAACCATTTACCATATATAAATTATTTTATTGTTCGTTATTACTAAGTTCTCTATATAATTCTTCAAACTCTTCATTATGTTCAACAGGAGTTAAACAATATATAGCAAAAATATAAAAATCAGCATACGCTTTACCAACACTTTCGTACAATTTGTTATACTGTTTATGATTAATTTTTTGAATCTTATAAAGTTCACGTTTTAAATCATTTTTTCGACGCTCTTCTTTTTTAAGTTCATCAATAGATTGTCTAACATAATCTTTATATTCTTCTTTACTCATACTTAGACGAGCTTTCTTAAAATCAAATCTACGACTAACAATAGCTTCTCTTAAAGGACTTTTACGAATACAACCGATATATGGAATATTAACAGTCTTAGATTGCTTAATATTTTCAGCAGCATATTTCTCAAGATTGGTAATAATAACTTCACACATTAATTTATCTTCTTCAGACTTAAAACCAATACTATTAATAATATCTTTCATAGTATTAACTTCAAGCTCATTATTTAAATCAGAATCATATATATTATCTATAACGTTTTTATCCATTTGATTACTATTGTTAATAACAGTCGTTACAGATTAAGCATGAATGCCCTCACTGCGTTCGGGCAAATCCCCCGTAGAGAAGTTCATCACTATCTCACTCATTACTTGCTTTTTCTCTATAACGACTGTCATATGTTTGTTAATTAAGTTCACTTCTGTTAATAAAAGGATCTGTAACTATATGATTGACATCAACAGCTCCTCTTATATCATTTACTGCGATTATCTTAAATTCAAGAACAATAATTCTTGGAGATTTAGCTATCATTAAACCTTTATTTAAATTATTGTCTACTTTAATAACGTTTTCATCTTTATCGTATATAGCTTTAATAAGTTCTGGGTCAGAATTAATATATTCAGCTATATTATTATATGCAGCCATCGTTTTAATATTAACTTGAGTTCCAAGTTCAATAGCTGTTCTATTCAGAATAAGTTTATCGCCAATATTTGCATTTATAAACTCAGCATCTTCATCGCTAATAGCAGCAAGTAAAGGAGAAACAGCAACAGTAGAAGGTTTCTTAGCATTAATAGAAGTCATAAAATCAAAAAGTTTTGTATCAAAACAAAGAGCTACAATACAGTAATGTTTAGGAAGTTTAACTCCTTTAACAAGAGTATTTAAAACTTCAGGAGTAATCTCTCCAATAGAAGAAGGAATTCTAATTCCATAATTCTTCTTTTTACTTTTAATTTCAATCATAGTTTAAATAATTTGTTTAACAATATGTTAATTAAGAAATTCAGCACTATTAAAAACATACGTACAACCACCTTTATAATGGCCAACAACAGCAGTGTCAGTAGCAGCGTCACGAGCAACATGTATATATAATAGCAAGTATATATAATATATAAATATATTATATATACTTGCAACGCACGTAAAACGTATTATAATATATAATATTTATATTATATATTATAATACGTTTTACGTGCTTTTTATATAATATACGCATGGTTATAGAATCTTATTAGTATTACTTTTAGGATTAAGTTCAACAGCAAAAAGTTTTGCTTTTTCAAGACGATATTTATTTATTTGAACAGCAGAACCACATGCAATATTGTTATCAATATCAATATATACAAGACCTTTATCTCGAAGACTATAAAGACTTCTGAAATAAGTAGTTGCAGAAATCTCATATTCGTCTTTAGCTTTTTGTCTTACAATAGGCGACGCAACTTTACGATTGTAATTAACAACAACTTTCAGAAGATTAGTCTCAGCAGGTTTAAGATTATAAACACCGCTTAAAAGAGCCACAAATAGATCAATACCATTAATATCATTATTCGTAACAAATTTAACAATATCAGTACCAGTAAAATTATGTAAATTTTCTTTATCTACATATAGAATGTCAACTGTACGTTTATCAATACTAAGTTCCATATTTACCAAATTTGGTAAGCAATATAACCACTTTTTGGTAATTAACAAGGATAAATAATAATTTTTTATTATCTTGTGCTTGAAATAATAATTAAACTGTTAATAATATGATAGAAAAAATTTATGAAATTAGTTGTGATAATTGTAGTCATACTATTAATCATACCTTTTATAAACCTACTATTAAAGATTTAAAGGAAGATAATATTATTTGTTATAAAGGTAAACAATTCTGTTGTGAAGAATGTTTAGAAGAATATAAACATGCTCACAAAAAGAGTGTAGATATTCCTATTCATATAGATAATTCTATTGTTCGATAATAAGCTGATTATAATATTGAACATAATAGTTAATAAATTATAATTCGTTATATAACAGATAATAATTGTTTATAGTATGGATTTTATTAATAAAGATAATTATAATCAATTTGAAGTTGTTATGCAAAATCATTCTTCTTATGATTTAGAACATAATAATTGTGTTGAGAAAACGTTTATCGTTAGAGCTGAATTTATTTCTTTTACTAATATTATTGATTGTGATTTAGAACGAAAACATAATAATAATTTAGATTATAATCAATAACATTATATTACATATTATATCGAATATTGAAGTGAATATTATAGTATTTATAAGATAATACTGTTAGAGGTTAAGTGCTTGATTTACAGATAGATATTAAATGTTAAATGTTTGTATATACGGATATTTAACTAAATTTTTAACACATAATGTTGGCGTATGCGGAAAAATATATTATCTTTATGATTATATTAATCATTTAATAGATAAAGTTATGAGATATAGTTTTGAAACTAAAGCTAATAAAATTTATGCTAATAAGGTTGCTTCTTATGCAGAAGAAGATGCTGCTAAAATTATTCCTACTAAATTTTCTCTTGATATTGAAATAGAAGAAAAAGAAATACTCAATAGTATTGTTAATAATTATCAAGTTTATATTAATAAATCTTGTACTAAAGGAATTAAATATAGTATTGCTGGAGAATTGTTCGATTTAATCGCATATAAACTTCGTAGAGATACTTTGCTTCTTGCTTCATTTATTCGACTTAATATTATTTATAATGGCAATTATGTTGAAATTACAGAAAAAGATTTTATTCAATTTTCTGGTCTTCAAAAGAATTGTTTTTATAATGCCATAGAAGACGCTATTAATAATAAAATTATTGCTCGTACTACTCGTAAATCTATTTATGTTGTTAATCATAATATGATATTTAAAGGCAATCTTGGAGAATTTATTGCTAAATATAAAATTAAATATCCTGATGGTTGCAAAGTTGATAGTAATGGAAAGATTATTTTAGAGCATTAAGATTAATAGTTTTAGGTTATAGTTATCGGCAATAGTTATCAAACTGTTGTCGATTGTTGTTTTAAAGCAGATATAAAGCAGAAAGTAACAAAAAGGAAGATGATAAGAAAAGAAATAAAGTAATAAAATAGAAGCTATTAATAAAGAAAATAGTAGAAATGATAAATGAAATAATAAAGGAGATAATAAAGGAGATAATAAAAGAGATAATGCTGCTGTGAAATTTGAGATTTATTAAATAGAAAATGATAAAGAAAATAGTGGGAAAATGGTAGAGAAAATATAAGAAATAATAAGGATAATAATATTAGTTGATGATAAAGTTGATGATAAAGTTGATGATGTTAGTTTAAAATTTGAGGTTTATGTATATAACAAATATAAAGATGAAAAAGATAATAAAAGAAATGATAAAATGGGAAACGATGTTACTATGAAATTTGAGGTTTAATAAGAAAATAATAGGACTAATAATATTAAAGAATATAATAAAAATAACGGAAAAGAAGATGTGAAAGAATATGCTGGTTTAAAATTTGATGTTTATGAATATAATAAAGCATAAAAATAATAGGGAATATAAAATAGAAGATGAAGTAAGAAATGAAGTAAGAAATGAAGTAAGAAATGAAGTA
>OBJF01000129.1_pt1 | contig 90602 bp, 86 predicted proteins | sample 1519091 | NCBI WGS metagenome assembly OBJF01 (sample SAMEA2452124, study PRJEB22498) | human gut metagenome | biome: human feces; feature: human gut; material: feces | place: Australia | collected 2012
GCAGCACGGAACACCAGCGGCAGATCATTGATACCTTTGTCAACTCGGTCTACGTCTTTGATGACCGGGTCGTGCTCAATTTCAACTTCACGGACGATGCCAAAACGGTCACCCGTGAGGAAGTGTTGGGTTCGAGTGCTGTGGAAAATGCTCCACCATGCATAAGCCACTAACAGAAGTTAGTGGCTTTTTTGCGCTATACGCGGACTTATGTTGGTGTATGGAGAATTAGGGACTCGAACAGCACGGCCACGCCGCAGGCGGGGCAGCAAACACCCCAGTGGGGTGTTTGCTAGTGCGCGGGTTCCAACGGTCAGGAATGTCTACCGGGGATGATGTTCAAAAGTCCAGCTGGTCAGAGAATGGTTTGAAATCTTTAGGCCCCCTTTTCAGTCGTTTGTAGCAAGTTTGTAGCAGATCTGTAGCAAAATTCGGAGAGGAACGGCAAAATGGCCTCAGAAACCCGATTTTTGCAGATTTTTGGTATAAAATTTTATCCTTAAATTTTGTGCAGAATGACGGTGGCAAAACAAAAAAGAAAAACGTCAAACGCGAGAGATTGCTCTCTCATGCGTTGACGTTTTTTCTGGTTTGTGGGGATTATTCTTCTGGCAGAGCCAAAACTTCATCTTTGACCAGTTGATTGGCCGAGTCAAAGGCTTCGATCATCTGGTTGGCTTTTGGATCTAAAACCTATTATTCAAAATGATAACACGGGGCTGTTGCACACGCCCCAACAAAAAAGACCAGAGTTATTTAGCCGATGTGTCCAGACCGCCGGAATATGCCAGCACGACCTTTTTGACTTCAGACATAGGAACTGCCTTCGTTCAAACCAACTTATATATTTTTCGATTTTCCTCGTGCAATTTCATGATTGCAGTGTCCATTATACGGGCACTTGGAAAATGTGTAAAAAGTGTTCTGTATATAGCAGCAATATGAAAGCAGTATTTCACAGCAGGGCATTATGAACCTATAATAGCAGTTGGAAATAAACAGAAAGAGGGTCTTTTTGATGGCAACGATATTTCCAAGAGAAGAAAAGGCAGAGGCGCTGTTCGGGGAGATCCTGAAAAATCCAGAAGCCTGCCACCGCCTGATGGATACCTTCAACGACTCGCTGGACATGGCAGACGTACTGGATGCGCCGGCCGTGAGTGCACAGCAGTTTGCCGCAGCACTGTTCAATGCCTACGAGAACAAGGATCTGTCTGCCTTTCTGATGGCGATCTGCCAGCACAGTATGTTTGACCTGCTACGGAACGCTGCCCTGATCCCGTTCAAATTCAACGCCGATGGTCAGCCGAACCCGGTGATCCTGACGGATGATGCCGGCGTTCTTTTGCCGAACAACAAAGTTGCCGTGAGCAGCAAAGTATACGACCGGTTCATCCGGGTGTTCCAGAAGCAGGAAAAGGTAAAAATGTACCTTGCAAGCGGCTACTGCAAGTATCACAGCTACGACGAAGGCTCGATGGATGTGGTGGAGTACCACTACAACCAGCATTTGGGGCTGCTGCTGATCTACGAACTGCCGGACACCGTGAAGCAGAAGGTAACGGAAGCGGAGGCCTACTCCACCGTCTGGGATATCCAGATGAAGCTGCAGCACGCACTGCCCCGTTCCGTGGTCTACTATGGACAGGATACGCTCAAGGACGGCGGAACCCGCTACGATGAACTTGGCGTTTTTCTGCCGCTGGAACACTTTGCCGACCGGCTGGAACGCCACGTGGAAACTGCTACCAAGATCGTTTACGGGGAGTAAATGCCCTGTAAACGAACTCCTTTTATAAGTGCATCACAGCAAAACAAAACGCAGCGAACCGTTAAAAGATTCGCTGCGTTTTGCCTTATATGGGAGAATGGAAATGCTGCACATCAGGTGCAATAACGGAAAGTCTTGTCAGTGACAATACGGGCGAAGATCAGCCCTAACGGCAGTGCCACGATGATGAGAATGGCATCTGCAAACCATGTGGCGGAGTCCATCAGAGACAGGATGCCCAGATTATAGATGGCACGGTAGAAATACAGTCCCGGTACCATGATAACGATGGACGGCACGGTGACGGAGATGCGGGGATAACCGGCGGCGCTCTTCAGGCAGGAGGCCAGCAGTCCGGACAGCAGTGCGCCCAGAAACGCTGCAACAGCGGGCGGAAAGCCCGCAAGGCTCACCAGCTCCAGCCGGAACGTGTTCGTTACCGCACCGATAAGGGCGGCGCAGACTGCCAGGTTCCGGGGACTGTTGAACATGAGCGAAAAGCCGAACACACCGCCAAAACTTGCCAGCAGCCGGAACACGATTTCTTCCGGGAGTGTCAGGCTCAGGGCAGGAAACTGCACCGGCTGCAAATGCAGCAGCAGTGCCATGATCCAAGCCGTCATGGTTGCCACCAGAATGATGAGGACGGCGTAGGCCAGACGTTCCAGCCCGGAGCGCATATCCAGCTTGGCAAGGTCGATGCCGCTGGTAATGAACGGAAAGCCCGGAATGATGAAGAGCATGGAGCAGATATACCCTGCCTCGTGCTGCGCCGATACGGCAAACAGCACCTCGGCCAGCTTCAGCAGGATGGCATACACGAGGCTTGCTGAACAGACCGACGCCGTAATGCCCAGAAACAGGGTGAAATGGTGCTTTGTCAGCTTGCACCGTACAAAGTTGCCGATGCCTGCACCGCAGAAGGCACACAGCATTTCCACAATGCCGCCGCCCAGCAGAAAGGTGAAGCAGCTGCAGGCCAGTGCAGCTGCAAAGCCCAGTGCGATGGGCGAATACAAGCCGTGGATGCGCTCAATCTCATCGAGGTGGCTGTGCAGTTCTTCGCCGGTCATAAATTTTCCTTCCCGGTCGAAGTCGTTGACGAAATGCTCCAGTCGGTTCAGCCGGGAGGTATTCACGCCCGTATTTGTCAAACAGAGTGACTGGGTATAACACTGGTCACCATCAAAGCAGGTGAACTCAATGGACAACAGGCCGATGTCCGCTGTTGTTGTGACTCCCAGCTCCCGCGAAAGGGTGTTCATGGAGCTTCGGACACGCCATGCGCCGGTGCCGCATTCCAGCAGCATCAGCCCGGTGCGTCCAATGACGGAGGCTTTTTCCACAAGCCCCGCCTCGGTAATGGGAACGCCCTTGCTGGCCGATGCATAGTCGTGCCAGTAGACTTCCATGTGATTTTTGATGATCTCACTTTGCCGTTGTCCCATACCGGAAAGCCTCCTTTGTGATATGGGAATGTTGCAGCCGTTTCAAGACTGCGGTGCTATTATAAGGGAAATTGCAGGGTGGGTAAAACGTATCTTGGATATGCCGGCAATGTTCGTTTGGTATTTCAAAGAAGAAAATACGTTGCGTTTTTGGCGGCTCTGCGATAGGATAGAAAAAACACGCCGAAAGGAAACTGCCGTGACCCTTCAACAACTCCGCTATGTCACGGCTGTTGCCGGCACCGGCACCATCAGCCATGCAGTGCAGCAGTTCTATATTTCTCAGCCCAGCCTGACCAATGCTATCCGGGAGCTGGAACAGGAAGTGGGGCTGGCGCTTTCCAAGACGGAAAGCTCTGTGGTGAGCCAGACGCTGCTGGAATATCTGAGATCCTCCCGGCAGCGAAAGGATACACCGCAGATAAAATAAGAACAAAGAGGGGCTGTTGCACACGCCCCAACAAAAAAGACCAGAGTTATTTAGCCAAAAGGCTTTACAACTCTGGTCTTTTGCTTTACCGCTGCGAAGACTGCTCGGACTGTCCTTACCGTTCTGTCTGCTGCAAGGCAAAAGATGAGAACAGGAGAAAAGAGATCTCTGTCTGCTGGGAATTTCAGAAGATGCGTCAGAAGTCTTACCAGAATATTACCACCGAAGAAGGAAAGCTGCTTCGCTGCAATCGTTCCATTCAGGCAGAGGGAGCTTTCGGTCAGCTCAAGCACAACCGCAGCTTCAAACGCTTCCTGACTGGTGGAAACATTAAGGTTCTGGCAGAACTGCTCTTTCTGGGGCTTTCTCAGAATATTGCTCATTTCATTTCCAAGTGCAACAGCCTCGTGTTTTGCTGCGGAATAGTTGAATTTTATCTTATATAAGAAGCTACAAAAATACAGCCCGTGAGTGAGCCGCGCGTGTCGAAAGTGAATTTTTGCAAGCGCCCCTGTAGCACACCCATTCTGAAAATGGGTGTGCCGTGAGAGGGTGCTCGCGGAAATTCGCTTTTGACACAAGCGGCTCACGAGCGGAAAAATTTATTCCGTTTCCTTTATATATAGGAAGGAACGCAGCATTTGAGAGACCGCTGTTCTTTGAACAGGAGAGAGTTTAGCCCATAGATCAAGAATTTCCTTTTGATCGGGGGTTAAGTAAACAGAGTCTTCCTCCTGAAAGAACTGGGAAAGCGAGATACCAAGGCCGGAGCAGATTTTCTCAAGAGAAGCTACATTGGGTTGGAGATTCCGTCTGCGCCAGGTAGAAATGGTAGATTGTGTCAGACCTGAATTCTCTGCGAGGGCATACTCAGACCAGCCACGGGAAAGGCGTTCCTGTTCAATGCGGCCTAGGATATCAAATGTGGGCTTCTCTCGTTCCATGGTTTGGCCTCCTTGGATAAATCGTAGTGTGTACTTACGATTTTATTGTGATAAGGCTTGACCGATAATTGTATAAGTCGTATACTTTAAATAGCAAAAATCATATTACTGGCATCTAATTTGGGTGATATGATACAAGAAAGAAATCGATTCGATAAAATTTGTGGTAAAACATTCTGAAAAAATGATATGGTAGACACTCCCTGTCCATCTTCGTTGCTATAATGGGGCTGAACCGAAGAGGAGGACAAACCAATGACAGCAGATACCTTAAAAACGACCCGTGTGCTGGAACTTTATCAGGATTTTCTTTCTGGCAAGCTTATCAACAAGCAGGAAGCAGCAGAGCAGTACTATGTGAACGTCCGCTCCATCCAGAGAGATATTGACAGCATCAGAGATTTTCTTTCAGAACAGTGCGCTAAGGAAGGCATTGTAAGAAAAATCGAGTACGACAAAAAGGAAAACGGATACCGTTTGGTCACACAGGAAGTTGAGCAGCTTTCCAAAGGTGAAGTGTTGGCCCTATGTAAGATTCTGCTGGAGAGCCGTGCCTTTACCAAAGAGCAGGTCGAAAAGCAACTGCAAATTATCCTGAACCTTTGTGTGTCTCAAAAAGAAAAAGCCGATATTGAGTGGTTCATCAGCAATGAGCTGTTCCATTACCACGACCCAGCCCATGCAGCAGTTGACCCGGATAACCTGTGGATGACGGCGCAGGCTATCCGAAATCAGTCGGTGCTGGAAATCGAGTATCAAAAGCTGAAAGACCACCAGATCGTAAAACGGACGGTTGAGCCGGTGGGGCTGATGTTCTCAGAGTATTATTTCTATCTCATGGGTATTATCACAGACAGCTCCACAAGAGAGGCTTTCCATAAAAAGAACGATCCTTATCCCACCATTTATCGGCTTGATAGAATCCATTCCGTCAGGGAAACAGGAGAAAAGTTCTCTGTTCCTTATAAAGATCGTTTCAAAGAGGGCGAGTATAAAAACCGTACTCAGTTCATGTTCGGCGGTGAGCCGCAGACAATCCACTTTAACTACTACGGCCCATCGGTGGAAGCTGTGCTGGACAAGTTCCCCATGGCAAAAGTTGTAGATGAAAAAGAGGGCGTGTGCTCCATTGAGGCAGAGGTGTTTGGCACCGGCGTAAAAATGTGGCTGCTCAGTCAGGGCGGCAAAGTCAAAGTGACTGCGCCGGAAACACTGGTGCAGGAGATGAAACAGGAAATTGAAAAAATGGACGATCAATATTAAGGAGACTGTTTTATGAAAATGGCAGCGAATGAAACGGAATTGCGGAATGTTCTGAAAGAAAAGACACAGGAAATCACGATTGTAACATCGTATGCAGATAAAGTGATGAATCGCTACAAGGCTGAGCTGACAACAAAAATCAATTACAGCATGATTGCCATGCTTCCGCCCTTGAAGTTGGGGCTTGCGAACTACCTGAAATTTTATAAAGTTCAATCTTACACAGCAGGGCGGCTTGTGATTGAAAGAAGATAAACGGAGAAACTCTATGGCAACAACAGCCGAAATTGAACGGGTAGAAGCAAAAATTATAGCACAGAAAGGTGCTAAGAGCTGCGACAAATACGATTATCTTACGGCAGTCGGCTGTGGTGTGGTTGCAGGTCTTGTGGACAGCTTTTTTGTCGGAATGCCCGGAGAAAGCAAACTGGGCGGCTGGACCGATGCACAGGTAGACAAGGCTGTGATGAACTTTGCGAAAATCTGTGGATGGACACCTCATGCAGGGAAAGAAAACAGTGTTTCGAGTGCGATTGGTTTTCTGGAAAGAAACTTCCGAGTGAATTATGACCAGAAAAATAGTGTCGAGGCAGGGACACCTTTTAAAATGTCTCCCAGTAACCATCACATGAAATCATTGGCTCATTCGCCGGATATTGTTGGTTTGTTCTTTTCCATCCTGAACCAGTTTACAGGTACAGCAACCTATCTGGACAATGGCCGCTTCATTACAATACAGACAGACACCTATGAATTGCAGGGAAATGACTTTATTTCCAAATTGTTTTGCGGTACGGTGAACTGGCTGGGCCACTTGATGTCCGATGTTGCAGGCAGTTCCGGTGGACGTGGTAAAAACAACGGTGGGCGTGGAAGCGGTATTGTAATCCCGTTTTATGAGTTGTTTGGTTTGTGCAACTTTGGCAGTTTTCAGGTGGGTGAAGATCGCAATACGCTTGCGATTCTGGCTACTAAGGCATTCCAGAAAGGATACGATGCACGCTGGGGTCTGACTATGGCCATTCCGGTGGTGCTGTGTGATTTAAGCATCCGCTTTATTTGGTCTGTCCGCCGTTACTTCGGGGATAAGAAGCCGCTGCAGGAGTGCATTCCTTCTGAGAAATATCCGGATCTTCGGATGATGCTCCTGATCGGCGATGGTTCGCTTTGCTTTGTGGATGCAATTGATGCGGCTATCCGGTCTGGCGGAAATGCACTGACTTTCTTCCTACACCTGAATCTGATTGCTTGGTATAAGCTGGTAAAACGGGTGTTGGCTGAGTTGCTGATCCGTTATGATCTGAGTTATGCAGACCTTGCAATCTACATGCAAAAGATCAATCAGGAACTGGAACGTCAGCTGCAGAGACTGCGACAGATAGACTATGCGGCATACGAAAAAGAACTTGCCCAAATCAACGATATCAGGGGACTGTTGGGTGAGACAACGACAGATACAGATGCAATTTATCGTAAACTGGATGAAATGGGGGTGAGTATGCAGTTTCACAGCAGCAAAGAGTTTGACGAAAAAATGATGGATGATACATTTGTACTGGAACTTTAAGGAGGCAGTGAAGATGTACTACGAGCAGCTTTTCCAAACGAATGAAGCAAAGATGAACTTTGTCAAGGGATTGATTCGCATTTCCAAGGCAGATGGTGGGATCAGTCCGGAGGAACAGACATTCTTTATTGATGCAGCGCGCGGCCTTGGTATTTCGGAAGAAGATATTGCAATGCTTCCCGCTGTAATGAATCAAGACGCAGAAATTCCGCTGGCGTTTGCTTCACGGAGTGAAGTGCTGTGTTTCCTGCGAGAGGCGCTGCAGCTCTGCATGGTTGATGACGAGTATTCAGACGCAGAGCGGAAGGAAATCATGGAGCTGGCACAAGCTTTTTCCATCGAACCGGAGCGCGTCCATGCTCTTGAAACGTGGGTACAGGAGGGCATCGAGTGGAAGGCTCGAGGCGATAAACTGCTCGAAGACTAAGGCGTTAAAAGGAGGAGAAAGAAATGGGACTTGGTAGATTTTTGGCAGCAGTTGCAGCGGGTGCAGTAGCAGTGGTTGCAGCGCCAGTTGTTTTGCCTGCGGCTGCAGCTGTTGGTGCAGCCGGTGCCGCAGCCGCAGCTGGTGCCGCAGCTAGTGTCGGCGCTGCCGCAGCAACCGCCGCAGCCGGTGCCGGTGCATTGGCTACAGGTGCAGCAACTGCCGTTGGAGGAGCTGTTGCAGCTGCGGGTACAGCAGCCGCTTCCACAGCAGTGGGAGGAGCGGTCGTTTCTGCGGCTACAGCCGTAGGTGGTGCTGCAACAGCACTTGGAACGGCTGCAGCTTCTTCGGCAGTTGGCACTGCAGTGACTGGTACTATGGGAGCAATTGGCACAGGAATCGGTGCCGTAGCAGGTGCGGCAGAAGCTGTACCTGTAATTGGCGGTGTTGCGGCTAATATTGCTGGAGTGACAGGGACGGCAGCAGGAGCAACGGCAGTAGGAACAATTGCGACAACGGGAGCAGTCGGTACCGCAAACGCAGTTTCTGGTGTGAATAAGCGAATCAAGGCATCGGATATCAAACAGGAAGCAATGTCAGACTATCATGAAGAGCGGGGGAAACTGGAAAAGACCCAGAACAGCACCAATAAAAAATTGGAAGAACTTGGTGAACTCAAGGTCAAGGCATGGGGCGAAGGCTATCCTCGATTCTGTGAGATGTACAGCAAAGTCAAGCTGCCGCCGAACTCGAAAGGCGAAGTTGCGCTAGAGGGAAATCTTTCTCTAACGCCAGAGGATTTGAGAGAAATCAAGGCACTGGGCATTGGAATCAAAGAAGCTGTGCAAACTGGTGCGGCTGGTTACGTCGCGGGTAGTTTGGTTGGTCTTGCAGCACAGAGTGGGGCAGCAAGTATGGCTGTGTTTGCTTCTACCGGTACGGCAATTTCTTCGCTTTCTGGCGCAGCAGCAACAAATGCAACATTGGCACAGCTTGGTGGTGGTGCACTGGGCAGCAGCGCAGGTGCTCTAGGAGTTGCAGGAGGAAAGGCGGTAATGACCGGTTTGACCGCAGCACCGTTGCTTATGGTAGAGGGCATTCTTTTCAACGTCAAGGGTAACAAGGTACTGGACAGTGCGTATGATATCAAATGGGAAGCAGACAAAGCTGTGGGTACGATGAAGTCTATGGAATCGGAACTGCGAAAACTGTCTCGCCTGTCCCAAAAAGTGCAGGACGAACTGCAGCAGCTGTATGATGTTTATCTGCGGTTAATCGTGCAGGCTGAAAGAACGGTTGAACGCACAACGGAGTACATCAACTTTACAGCAGCGGAAAAGATGAATTTCCAGAAGACCTGCTTGGCGATTAAGCTGATTTCGGTTCTTTCTAAGCAGGATCTGCTGGATAAGGCTAAGGAAGGCGAAATGAACAAAGTTCTGGACAAGGAAACAAAGGCTACGCTCCAGACTGTTCAGCAGGCTGCTGAAAATGGAAAACTGCTGATGGAATAATAATGAGTGCAAAAATGTGCAGGGAATGCGTTATGAATTCCTTGCACATTTTTTATATTGACGTTATTTCGTAAAATATAGGGGCGAAATGCTTGATGTACGACAAGATAAAATGTCGGTATTGAATCCCTTGCAACACACACAAGGCTTATTTACTGGAAAGACTGGATAGCATTATACCGCAGACCTTACAAAACAAAATATGGGATGTGATCTGGCAGAGGTGGAAATATTATGAAAATCTTTGCAGTTAGAGATGAGGACAATACAACAAATAAGGCGGTTGCATATCTGTTCTATTATGAAAAAGAAAAGCGCTTTTATATTGAATTGTCAGAGGAAGCCGATCCATGGAAAACGCCGCTGATCCTCTCGTCTTTTTTGAAAAAAGGGCAAAAAACAATTAGCGCTTATTGGAGCAGAATCTGGGTGCAGCAGAGAATTGTGCCGTCTGACCGACAGAATCTTGGCATGATCCTGAGAGATAACGGACTTGACTTTTATGACGAGTATAAGCTGCTGACGATGACAAACGGACGCTGCTCACAGGATAGCTATTATTTGGAGCCGATTTCGGAGAAGGATCTTCCGAAGGAATTTGTGAAACGAAATCAGCAGAAAGTAGAAGACGTTATCCCGCTGCCAGAAAATCAGTTGCTGGTGTTTTTCCGAGATGGATGCGTGAAGAAGCATGATTTAGTGCAGTTGGCAGGTACAGATAAGCGGTTTGCTCCGGTGCTCCGGAACGAAAATACATTTCGCGCCGTTAATGTGGAAACGGATGGTTATGGTATTTGCTGGGGAGAAAACCTGTGTATTGAATGCGGAAAGCTCTATGCGGCAGGGAAAAAGGTTCCGTTAAGCATGGAAGAGTTCAAGTGCTTCGTAAGAGAACGTGTAGTTGACTCGGCTGAGGCTGCAGAGGAGCTGGCATGTTCTAAACAGAATGTAGATGATCTTGCGAAACGGGGCAAACTCCATCCAATTAAAGAAGGCGCAAAATATCGATTGTTTCTGAAAAGTGAAGTAATGCAGCGGAAATGGAAATAATGCCAGGTAAAAGCTGTATGACTTGGAGTAAAGGAGCTGTATCACAATGGAGTCACTCTGGCTGCAAATTTGCGACATTCAAGGTCGCCTCTTTAAGCTTGCATGGAAAGCGGGTTACGACAGTGAAGATTTTATGAAACAGTTCATGCGTTCCAGAGTTGCCCGTGATCTGGATTCAGAGTACAACCGAATGCAATGGGCGGGAGAAGAATATCTTCTGGAAGAATTTGCGGACGAGTGTCCACGGACTATAAAGGAAAATGCTCAATATGATAAGGAAGTTATGTATTGGGCGGGCTATCTTTACCGATATTGGCACATTCTGACCAAGGAATCAAGCAAGGAAATTTATGCGCAGGCTCCGGCAAAGACCATGAACACCAATTATTTGATGTTCCACACCATGGCTCCAGAGCTGGCAATTGAAGATCTGAAAGAGCTGCACCAACAAAAGAAACATTCCAAAAACAAAAAATAAGAGAAAACCAGAATAAAAAATAAACAGTGCTGGGTGACATGATGCCACTCCGCACTGTTTTGCTTAGGTAAAGGACTTGAGCACTTCTTTCAGTGCTTCACGCTGTTCAGGGGACAGACGGGACAGAAGTTCTAAAAACTCCTGCTGTTCCTCCAAAGTGAGCCTGTTCTCCGACTCAGAATGATTTTGGCGGTTCATAAAAGATACTTGCTCCTTTCGGCAAATCCTGTTCAGCTATCAGTTCAGCACGAATCTGACGTTTGTACTTATAATAGGTATTCCGGGCAAGACCGGTGAGCTTCATACACTCGGCATCATCAAGTGTACCGCCAAAGGTCTTGCAGTGGGTGCGGATGATCTGTTTGGCTTCTCTGGCTTTCTTTGTTTCAAAGCCGACACCCTTTTTGCGGCCAACCTGCTTGCCGTTCAGCCGGGCAGTCAAAAGACCCTCACGGGTGCGCTGGTGCAGATCGGCAACTTCTTTTTCGGACTGCTCAAAGGCCAGTTTGATCTGCTCCTTTGCCAAGGCCATCAGATACTCGTTGATGCCCTTCAAGATGAAGTCCACATTTGTCCCTGTCATGGCAATGCTGCCGGACAGGGCTTTTTTGTAGGTCTCGGTGTCGATGTGGTGCTCTTTCAAGAACACCAGCCGGATGCCCTTATGGTAGAGATCTTCGTACAGAGCAAAACCTTCTTCTGCATTTCTGGACATCCGGGACACTGAATCGAACACCACCGTATCTCCTGCTTTCAGAACCCGGTAAAGCTTCAGCCACTCCGGGCGAAAGATGGATGTGCCAGTGTAGGCTTCCTGCACGATATGGGCAGTCGGGTACTCGGCCTTGATGTTGCGGATCTGACGGTCTATGCTCTGCTTTGCTGTAGAGATACGGCAATAGCCATAGATGTTCATGCGTCTCCTTTCTGGCTCAAAGATAACGAGCGACATTTTTAAGACTGTGTTTTGCACCTTGAAATGGCCTGAAAATGGCTGGTTTTAATACAAAACAGAATATACGGTATTTTTAATACAGTTTTAGTGGGCACAGGCAGTCATAAAATCAGAAATGGTAGTGCACGGTTTGTGATTGGCGGTGTCCTCGCCATCCAAAGGAGCGTAGTTCCAGTCGGTGTCCTCGTCAATATATCGCCGCCCATCATCCGGCAGTTCCAGCGGTTCCGCAAGAATAATGGTGCCCCAGTGGTTGACCATCACAAAGGGCGCAATCTCACAAGGGATACCCCGGCACTCGTCATCATGCCGAACATCGTAGGCGTACAGACCATCCGGAATGGTATCTCTCTTGATGCGGATGCTGGTGAACAGCGCAGGCTTTCCGCAAACCGTGATCTCTTCGTAGTGATCGGTCATTGCATTAAAGGTCATAATCTGTCCTCCTTAGATTTCAATGATAAAAGCTCTGAATTTCTCTTTGTAGAAATCCATTGTACTCTGCGGCAGGGAAGTCAGATTCCCTTCGTTGTCACATCCGGCCAGAAATCCCGGCCCAGCAAGAACATCGGCTCCATCCCACAGCGGACGATTGAGCGGCAGGCCAAGCAGCTTGCCTTCATCATTGCAGACCAGTGTGACCTCTGAACCGGTATCACTCAATGTGATGCATTCGATCAGCCCGCCTACAAATTTCTGCATGGCTTCAAGGGTGTTGTCCAGATCAATCTCCTTTGGCAGCTCCATTGGCAGGAGCGCAAGGACTTTGATTTTTTCTTCTTTCATTGTGTGCCTCCAAATAAAAACAGGACAATCCAAATGGATTGTCCTGTAAAAAGTGAAAGGGAGCATCCGAAGATACTCCCCAGTAGATAATTATTTTTTTCTTACCATGCAACGTTTTTTGAAGAATGCGATGCCATAACAGAGGATGTCATCATAGTCATCCCGGAAGTCCGCCGCATACATCCGGTCATTGATCTGCTGAATAGCAGTATCACATGCATCCGGCAGAGCATCCAGAGTTTTTGCATACTTGGCTTCAAAAATCGCCACACGGCCATTGCGGATATCCTTTACAATGACATCGCTGCGACCCTCGCCATGCTCTTTGTTGGATTCCACCACATAGCCAGCACCAGTAAAGATGCCCGCAAGGAAAGCGTGGTAAAAATCCTCCCGGTAGTCGTGGTAGCTGATGGTTATGCGTAGCAGCTTGGTCATTTCTTTTGTCAGAGCTTCGCTGTTTCCGCGCCAGACTGCATCAAACAAAGGGCTGCGGTTCCATGCCTTTGCACTGTCGTCAAACCATTTGCTTACAGTGGTTTCAAAAATTTCCCGAATCTCTGCATTGGGAATCATCAACGCAGAGCAGCCATCCGGCAGCGAATCCGGCAAATCTTTATCACGCGCTTTGGTCAGATAGCCTGTCAGATACAGCACACTCCAAAGATTTTCCTCAGAGGAGTGTAGATAATCGTAGGTCAGGTTTTCTTCAATATGCTGAACAATAGAGCCGCCAGCCATCAGAGTTTCAAGCTTTGTGGTGATATTGTCGCCTGCATAGTCGATGAAAGAACGGATGATGGCGTTATCACTGGTGTTTTTCCAATAGCTTTTCGGCTTCTGTGCTACACCATACTGGAAATCCCGCAGATAACTGATTACGTCCCACGGACAATAAATGTCTGCATCGCCAAAATGATAACCGTCGTACCATGTCTTGATTTCAGCAGACTGCGATTCAAGATCAGCATCTTTCAGCATTTGATCTACATCTGCCTGTGTAAACCCAAAGGATTCGCTCAACCGGGGAGAAAGAATCGTATCCGAAACAAAATTGTTCGTCCCGGTAAAGATGCTTTCTTTTGCAATTTTCAGGCAGCCGGTAATAACAGCAAAGTCAAGCGAAGTATTGTCTTTGAGCGTGGTGCTCATCATAGCCCGCATCACGTCCAGCATCTGCGAATAATATCCGTTGCTGCTGGCTTTTGCAATGGGAACATCATACTCATCCAGAATGACGACCGCCGATTTTTTGAAGTGGATTTCCAGCATCCGGGTCAATAGCAAAAAGCAGCTTTTGGTTTCATCTATGGATGCAGTGCGTCCCAGAATTCGCTTAAAGATGCCTTTGTCATCGTCAGAAATAGCAGCGTCATCCAAAAGAAACTGATAATCCTGAAATGCAAATGCCAGCTTCATGCACAGCATTCCATAGGCGCTTTCAAAGGTCAGACCGTCCGTATCCTTGAAAGAGAAAAATACCACAGGACACTGGTTCATCCATTTTTTGCAAAGTTCTGTATTTTTGGAAATCGCCAATCCCTCAAACATCTGCTTGCTGTCTTTGCGGATGTCCAGAAAATTTGCGAGAGTGCTCATACCAAGGGATTTTCCGAAACGGCGAGGACGAGTAATCAATGTTACTTCAGCGATACCACCGCTAAGAAGTTCAGAAATCAGATTGGTCTTGTCGATATAATAATACCCGCCTTCTCGAATCTTTTCAAAATTCGAGATTCCAACAGGAAACATTAAATCTTTCATGCAATGCTCCTTTCCGCTCACAGAGGAGAGCTTTCAGAACTCACTACTGTAAGTGTACCATGAAATATAGAATCATACAAGAATCAAGTGACATCGAAATAGAGCAGTTTTATTATGCTACGTTCAATCTGGTGGCTTTGTAGCAGTCGGCGCACATTCCCTCATGGGTAGCGGCAAACTCTGCGGCCTGCATGATGGAGCCATCCTTCAGCTTGACCCTCTTGATGGGCTGGTTGCACCGGGCACAGATGCAGGGCACAGGCGGCTGTTCCTGCTTCGGGGCAGCGGGTCTCGGTTTCGGCTGCTTTTGCGGTTCTGCCTCCGGCTGCGGTGCGGCATCTTCCGGTAAATCCTCTCCGGCATAAACGTACAGGCCCAGACCAAACATAGCAAGGTTCTTCACTAAGCACCGCATGATAGCCTTGTTCACATCGAACATGGATGCTGCTTCTACGGTGCGCTCTTCCATGCCGACCTTTTCACGGCGGCGGGTCTGAGGATTGTAGTCCCATTTCGGGGTGGTATAGGTGTAAGGCACAGCTTTCATGGCTTTGTTTGCGCCATCCAGTACAGGCAGCCACATTTCGTGCGAAACGCCCTCAATCGTGACCGAGGTGTACACCATGAAGCCGGTTATGGGATCATAAACATAGGGCAGGCCGTTGAATTTCTTGACCTCATAGCTGGCAGAAGGATACAGCTTTTTCACCTCCGCCCAGGCATACGCCCAGCTTACATATTTCAGTTCCGTGTTGCCGGACTTTTTGACTTCCAGATGATCTTTGAAGTCAATAGCAAATAATTTTACGAATGGATTTTCCATGATAGCATCCTTTCTGATAAAAACCCGGCGCAACAAATGAATTGCTGCGCCGGGTTTTGTATTGCTGTACTAAACAAAGTTAGAGAAACGGGCAATTTTGTATTGCCGTACTAAACAAAATTGGAAAAACAGGCAATTTTGTATGCCAGCAGACATACAAAAATCATGCTGCATGGATAATGGTAAACCTGCGGCTGCTTACATTCTTGCTGTACCGATTGAAAATATCGGGCTGTTCTTTCTTCAAACGCTGGGAGTCTACCCGTTTACTTTCGGAGGATACCCAGGACACCTTGTAGCCCGGTGCTGTACCATAGGCGGCGTCCTGCATCTCCAACTTCACCTGCTGTTCAATAGAGGCTTTTTCCTGCTCCAGCTGTTCGATCTGATCAGAAAGCTCCTGCCGCTTATCCAACAGGTCGCGGATGGGATTAAGATCGGCAGTTTTGTTTCGATCATCTGCAGAGTACAGCTGATTGATCTGCTGTGTATCTCCCTCGCTTCCGGTAGGTACAGGCGGAATTTCGGGCATCACGTTGTATTTCCAGAAGTGCTCTTCCTTGGCAATGAGGTTGTTCAGAACTTCTTTGTCGGTTGTGATCTTGTGAATCACCAGTTCCTTCCCGAAAATCAGAGCAGCAATGTACCAGCAGTCAAAACCGCTGACAGCCAGATAGTGATTGACCTGAGCCATGTAATGTGCAGGGATTTTGCCATCTGCCCACTTATCCGCAGAGAACGGTGAAACCGTTTTGCATTCCAGTCCTGCTTTCTGCCCGACAATCAAACGGTCAAAGTCCGCCAGAAGCAGTGGATGTTCCTCACTTTGGTAGATGGCATTTGCACGGCGTACCTTCAGACCGGTTGCTTCGGTGAAGCGTTGTGCGACATAATCTTCCAGATCGCGTCCCTGACGCATAGCCTCATTGTCGATATTCTCAAAGGTATCACTGATTTTATCGTGGTACACCTGAAATGCCGAGCGGTAGGGATTTAGACCAAGAATAGCCCCGGCATCCGTGCCGGTAATACCGCACTTGCGGTAGCGGAGCCAATCCTCTTTGGACAGGTTCAAAGTTGAAATCAATCTTTTCATGCGCTTTGCATCCTTTCTTTCATAATAGATTCGGCAAGAATGAAGTCATATTCCACCAAGTCTTTCATGATCGTGGAAAAGTCGCTGGCCAATGAATGGCAAGAGCCAACCCACAGGGCATAAAGAAAATCCAGAATATTATTTTGCACCCTGAGATGGTTCCAGTAGCGCTCCTCTAGTCTGCCCTCGGATTCCAAAACAATAATGGCGGTGCTGATGGTACTTTTCATCGTGATCTCATAAGCCATGGTAACGCTGATTTCAGAAGCACTCTTCTCAACGTTGTCAAAAAATTCCGTGAATTCCCTGAAAATGCGGTTATTTACATCATTCATGGCTTGCTCCTTTATGCTGCTGCCAGCACCATCTTGTAAGCCTTGTCGATCATGGGGTTGCCCTCTGTGGTGCGCAGGAACAGGTTTTCGTTGTAGTTTTTGGTCTTGCGGAGAGGGTCTGCGTGGGTGGCAAAATCAGAGACTGCGTTGATAAAGCGCCAACCGTTCTTGCCGACCCATTCCAGATCCGGTGCGTTGTAGTAGCGAGTCTTCAGATCTTCCTGCAGGCGCAGATTATTCTTCCGCTGGCAATCGGACAGGTCCTCAGAAATCGGGAAAAACTCATTGATGAACTCCTGCACCTTGTGATCGGATAAATCGATACGAGCCAGCTCTTCGCCACGGTTGCCGAGTTCAACCATATAGTTGCTGGCCAGCTGCAGGGTCTCACGGGCATCCTGCACCCGCAGCAGAACATTTTCGGTGTGGCGCGCAGTCCAGCTGCGCTTTGCAGTATTCAGCGCGAGGTTCAGCGTGTTCTGGCAGACTACACGGATCGGAGTCATAGCCACTTTCACACCAGAACTGCCGTCATGACTGTTGAAGATCACAAAATACGGTACTACCTGATCTCCAGCGATAAGATATTTCCTCGGAAGCCTTGCCAGCATCCAGACCTTTCTGCCGCCCTGCAGGGAACCGGCAGTTTCATAAGTGACACCTTCACCCAGCAGATCATCGGTGAACTGGAACGCTTCTTCGTTCTGCACAATGCGGTAGCGGTCAGACACCACACCCAAAACAGCATCATCGGTGCTGCGGACGTTAGCCCGATAGCCGGGGATCATAGCACCCGTGCCGGAATAGATATTGCGGCTCTCCACCTGCCAATCCAGACCGGCCAGTTCCAAGGCTTCACGGCTTGCAGGGGCATCCATGATGATCCGGCCAAGGCCGTGCCAAGGGGTCTCACGGACAGAGAACATCGTTTCAACATTTGCGGGCATAGTAAAATCTCCTTTTCAATGTACTTTGCTCAATTGTTGTTTTCCATTTCTTCAGCGATGCGGACGAGGACTTCCACCAGGACGGTGCCAACCTCTTTGACGATTTCGGACCAAAAGTTCATAAGGCTTTCTCCTTTCTGCGCAGCTGCGCTTTAAAATACGATGGTAATAATGATAGTGATGGTGCGGAATAACAAAGTGCTCACCTCCAGACATAAAAAAGCCCCTGAGTCTTTCGACTCAGAGGCTTTGGATCATGATTATTATATCTGGGTGAAAAATGGGAATTTGAGAAAGCTAAAGAGAGGGATTTATCATAAAAAATTATAATGCAGGACGAATTTGCGCTAAAAGAAGTTGGTCCGCCGGAAGCCACGGAACAGAATCAAGTTCCTCTTTAGTCAGCCAGCGTGCAGCCTCGGCTTCTTTCAACACCAGTTCGCCGGAAACTACTTCGCACCAGAAACAGTCCATGGAAAGATGAAAGGCGGGATAATCGTATTCAATGGTACCGATCAAATCGCCTACCGCGATCTCGGTATCCAGTTCTTCCCGGATCTCTCGTTTCAGTGCCTGCTGCGGGGTTTCACTCGGCTCGATTTTGCCGCCCGGGAACTCCCATCCGCCCTTGTACTCGCCGTAGCCGCGGGCGGTGGCATAAATTTTATGTTTCGTCTGAATATCGTCGCAGATCACAGCTGCGACAACGCGAACAACCTTCATGATATTCTCCTTTTAACCGACCACCAGCTTGTTGGTCTTTTTGAGGAACTTTGCAGGGATCGGGCGGTCCAGCTTCCATGTGATATTCATGGGGCGGGAGCCCTCATGCTTCACATAGTTCACCGTGCCCAGATAGGTATACGCTCCTGCACCGCCAAAACGGGCATCTGCCTTGAACTCACGCACGAACAGCAACACCCGGCTTCCTTTTTCCCGGTGATGGATGTACCGCTGCCCGGTGGCAGAGTTTTCGGCGGTGGTGCTCTGGCTCTGCCAGTGGAACAGGCTCTCGTTGATGGAATAATCCTTGTACATGGTGGTGGGCGAGTAATCCTTGTCCGCTTTGTTCAGGGTCACAAAGAACACGTCCAGCTGCTTTTCCGGCAGCCATTTCACGCCCTCGCGGACGGTAGCAGGCTTCAAAAAGTCCAGCGCCACCAGCAGTTGGTCGCGGGTATAGGTGCAGTGCAGGTCCAGCGGACAATCAAAGCCTACATCCACAGGTTCGTCGATAAAATCAATGCGGTCATATTGATACTGCAAAAGTGCCTGCAGCTCCCCCAGCAAAACGGGACTGTCTGAGAGAGCATACAGGTTATCGAGAACTTCTTCATCCTCCCAGCTTTCTGCAGTTTTGCCCCAGAGAGTCACATAGAACATTTGCAGCATCCGCTTCTCTACCGGTGGCAGGGCTGCAAAGTCGGTGTTATCCAATTTCGGCAGAAGCTCCAGCAAAAAACGGATCCACCTGCGGGAATCCACGACTGCAAAGCGTGCAAGGGCTTTGGTCATAGTTTCTTCCAAAGGTTCTGTAAAATCGGATGCCGCCCCTGCGCGGACGCACAGCCTGCTGAAGCAGACCTTTTTGCTGTAAATTGCACGCGGGTCAAGATGGTAGTAGTCGAGGAAGTTCCCCAGTGTCAGGGGCAGGCCGGTATCCTCGGTAAAGGCAGCCGCCCGCGCCACAAGCCCGGAGGTGCGGTCATAGGAGGCGCTGATATTGTCCAGCACATATTTTGCGGCATATTTCTCCAACTGAATATAGCAGCCTTTAGGTGCAGAGACAAAGCCCTCTTTGAGCTCCCGGCTGACGCTGCGGGTGGTGTTGGAAAGCAGTGCTGCGAATTTCTCCTCAAAATTGTACTTTTTGTTGGCCTGTCCGATGAAATCCAGAACGGTCAGGCAATCCTTGTTTTCTGCCAGACGTAAGCCGCGCCCCAACTGCTGCAAAAACACGGTCAGCGACTCGGTAGGACGCAGGAACAGCACCGTGTTCACCTCGGGGATATCCACGCCCTCGTTGTAAATGTCCACCACAAAGAGAAAACGGAGCTCCCCGGAAACCAGCCGCTGCTTGGCGGCGTTGCGCTCCTCGTCAGGAGAGTCGCCGGTCAGTGCCATAGATGGAATGCCGTGGGTATTAAAGTAGCGCGCCATGAATTGGGCATGAGCGATGGAAACGCAGAAGCCCAGACCCTTTACCTCGTCGATATCGGTGACATATTTCAGGATGGAGTTCACCACAAGGTCAGCGCGGCGCTCCGCCACCATGGACACCGAGCCGGTGGTGGGTTCCAGCGCACCGGACAAAATGCGCAGAAGCGTTGATTTGCCCGCGCCGTTGGCGCCGATGATGCCATAGCAGTTGCCGGGCGCGAATTTAAGGTCCACGTGTTTATACAGGGTGCTGCCCTGAAACTGAAGACTGACGTCGGTCACTGTTAACATAAAGTTCCTCCAAAAGGCGCCGTAATGGGCGCATAATCATTGTTATTATACCATGAAAAGGGGCTTTTCGTAAAGCGAACGAATTTTTGTTTTCAATGTGCTGAAAAAAGAATTTGATCTTTGTGCAATATGGACATTGCACAATTCGACAGTAATATGGTACAATACTAGTAGCGATTGCACACGTTAACATTTTGCTTTTGCAAAGATATCTCTTAGCGTGTGCTCTTTTTTTAGGATCGTTTGCACACGCGTGCAAAAGGAGTGTGAACATGGGAAGTGTAACCATCAAAGACATTGCGCAGCTGGCGCATGTATCACATACAACGGTATCCCGCGCTCTCAATGGAAGCCCTTTGGTCAACGAAGAGACCCGTCAAAAGATTCGTTTACTGGCAGAGAGCATGAACTATGTGCCGAACCTGTCTGCCAAAGGACTGGTGCGTGTTCGTTCCTATAACATTGGCGTTTTCTTTACCAGCTTAGTACATGCAACCTCGTCTGATTTTATTTACACAGTGATTCAAAGTGTGAGCGACTGCATTTCCGGAAGCTATAACGTGCTGTTCAACGGCATCGACAAACTGGCCGATGACTATCGCATTACAACAGCCAATTACGATGGTGTTCTTCTGGTAAGTCAGCGTCCGGAAGACGATGTTTGGATCCAGCGCATCCAGGCAGCAGGCGTTCCGCTGGTAGTTATCAACCGCAAGCTGGATGACAAGGGCATCAAAAATATCTACTGTGATGAAAAAGCCGGTGTCCAACAGGCGGTCGCATACTTGATTGAGAATGGCCACCGGGACATCGCTTACCTGAAAGGGAACGAGGAATCTTCATCCACACATCGGCGTTATGCAGGATTCGTGGATGAAATGGAAAAGCACCATGTCGATATCCGCCCGGAATGGATTTTATCCGGCGATTACAGCGCCGAAAGCGGCTATCGAGGTATGCAGGCTCTTTTGAAACGCGCTCAAAAACCTACCGCAGTAATTTCCGCATCGGATGCGGTAGCGTTTGGCGCCATGAGAGCAGCGCACGAAGCCGGAATCGATATTCCCGGGGATCTCTCCCTCGTTGGATTCGACGATGGCATGCTGGCGGCTTACTCCTATCCGCCCCTCACCAGCATCCGCCGACCAATCGGAGAAATGGCGGCAGAAGGTGCCCGGCAGCTTCTCCGCCTGATTGAAGGAGAAAGCTGGCCGGAAAATACGGTATGCTATCCTGTACGCCTTTCCATAAAAAAATCGATCCGTCGACTGAACGCAACCGAACGGAAATAACAATTGTGCTCGCATCAAAAAAGCACACCCCTTCGCAGAACGAAAGAATGCGCTTTTCAAAGGGAGAACTTGGCCATCCTCCTTTTCTAGTTATAGCACAAATCATGCGTGTTCGACAAGTGGCTGCAACAGGGGATGCGTTTTTGGTTATATTCTGCATTATTTAAAAGGAGGAAAATTATGAAACGCTTTCTCACACTCGCTTTGACCTTTGCAATGTGCCTGACTCTTGTTTCCTGCAGTGGAACAACAACGTCCGAGAGTCCGGCTTCCACCGGAACGGCCAGTGCCGCTGAAGCGGATGACACGGTATACGAACTGAAGCTGGCACACATCTATGCAGCGGATCATCCGTTTAATGTCGGCCTGAATCAAATTGCACAGGAAATCAGCGATCAAACCGACGGCCACGTCAACATCACGGTATATCCAGCCGCACAGCTGGGCGCCGAAACCGACGAAATCAACAACATTCTGTCCGGCTCCATCGATATCGCAGTTCTTGGCATCGGTGAGGTAGGCAAATATGTGACAGATTTTAATGTGTATGAAGCCCCCTATGTCTTCAGCAGCTGCGATCAGGCAATGCGCGCAGTCAACAGCGACGTCATGGCACCTTACTATGAACAGATAAAAGGAAAAGGGTTCTCCATTCTGACTTCTTTGTATTACGGAGTTCGTGATTTGACCTGCAACTTCCCGGTGGACTCGCCTGACGACACAGCCGGTATGAAAATTCGTGTGCCGGATCACACCATTCCTTCCTATATCGCAAAATACGTCTTCAAAGCGAATGCCACGCCTATGAGCCTGAGCGAAGTGTATCTGGCGCTGCAGCAAGGTGTTGTAGACGGACAGGAAAATCCGATTCCCACAATTTACGCACAGAAATTCCACGAAGTATGCAACTACATCAATCTCACCCAGCATCAAATCACCATTTGCCCGGTCATCATTGGCAATAACGTGTTAGAAGAAATGCCGGATGAATATGCACAAATTGTGCGTGATTGCTTTGTCTCCGGAACAGATACCGTCAATCAACTGGTGTTGGATGCGGAAGAGGAGCAGCTGCAGCTGATGATTGATGAAGGTGTGCAAGTCCATGAACCGGCTGACCGCCAGGCTTTTGTAGATGCCGCCGCTCAGGTAGTAGAAGCTTGCGAAGCCGAAGGTCTGTGGACCGCCGGTCTGTATGATTCGCTGCAGGCCATCGAGTAATCTCTCACGAAACAAGCCGCCCGTCTCTGTGCGGCGGCTTTCTTTCACACAATATTTTGAAAGGAGAATGGCCAAATTATGAAACGCAGCATTCAAAAAGTGGATAAATGTTTATCAATGATTGAAAATGCGGTCATTATTCTCGGGTTATCCGCCATGTTTCTTATTTTGTTGGCACAAGTGATTATGCGGTATGTGTTTTCCCGCCCGCTGACCTGGAGCGAAGAGGCCGCACGCTTTATTTTTGTATATGTAAGTTTTATTGGAATCAGTTATGCGTACCGTCAAAAAGGACATATCCGGATGGAAGTGGTTGTAAATTTATTCCCTCAAGCCGTTCGCCGCGGGTTGGAAGTCCTTATTAACTTGGGTACCATCGCGCTGTTTTGCTATATGATCCCCTTTTCTTTTCGCTTTATCGGCATTCAGGCGGGTGTGAAGGCAACAGCCACTCACATTCCCATGAGCATTGTTTATACTGCTCTTCCGCTGGGCATGGCGCTTTCCTGTGTCCGACTGCTGATCAGCAGTCTGCGCATCGTATGGGGAGAGGAGGAGAACGCATGATTTTGTTGATTGTTGTTTTTGCCGTGTTAATGATTATTGGCGCTCCGGTCGGATTGTCGCTGTTGGGCAGTTCCGTCGCTTATCTGGCTACAAGCGGCTATTCTCTTCAACAGGCTTTTCAAGCTTTTACAAGCGCCATCAGCAACTCTTTTACCCTGATCGCTGTTCCGTTTTTTATTCTTGCAGCCTCCATCATGAACTCCGGCGGCATTACCAAGAAAATTTTTGATTTCTGCAATGTCGTTGTAGGCTGGGTACCCGGTGGATTGGGTCATGCCAATATTCTTTCCTCCGTCGTATTCGCCGGTATGTCCGGTGCGGCCATTGCTGACGCAGGCGGGCTGGGCGCAATTGAATTAAAAGCCATGAAAGAACAAGGGTTTGACGAAGATTTCAGCCTTGCCATTACCGGAGCTTCCAGCATTTTGGGGCCCATTATTCCGCCCAGCGTACCTGCCATTTTATTCGGCGTCGCCGGCAGTGTCTCGATCGGGAAACTGTTTATCGGCGGCATCATCCCCGGTATTCTCATGGCAATTGCAATGGCTGTCCTTGTTTGCATCCAAAGTATCAAACGAAATTATCCTCGCATGCCGTTTCCCACTGCACACAGCCTTTGGCATTCTTTTAAAGCAGCTTTCTTCCCTTTGCTGTGCCCTGTGATTATCATCGGCTGCATTATGACGGGTGTCTGCACTCCCACGGAAGCTGCGATCATCGCCGTATTCTATGCATTGATTCTGACATTGTCAACCCGCACCATTCGCCTTCGTGAACTTCCCGGCTTCCTTTTGGAAACTGCCAACAGCACCGTTAATGTAATGTTTATTATCGGTGCTGCCAATGTGTTTGCCTGGATCCTTACGGTGGAGCAGGTTCCGCAGAACATGAGCCTGTGGATGACTGATCACATTGATGACAAAATCGTCGCACTTTTGTTCATCAATCTGATCCTTTTGATTGTCGGAACCTTTATGGAAACCGCTGCTGCTATTTCCATCCTGGTCCCCATCCTCATGCCGATTGCTTTGAGCTATGGCATTGATCCCATCCATTTTGGCATCATGTGCATTCTTAACCTGATGCTCGGCCTGCTCACACCTCCTATTGGAATGGTGCTGTACGTTTTGAGTTCTGTCTCCAAAGTCCCGTTTGAAAAAATTGTGCGGGCAGTTCTGCCGTATTTGGGAGTTCTCCTGATCGTCCTCCTGATGATCACCTTCATTCCCGGTTTGGTCACCTTCCTGCCCAATCTGGTTTTATAAGGAGGGAGTTGTGCAAGTATGAACGATCGCTTATTCTGTCAAATTCCCCGCCCCAAAATTGGAATCCGTGTGGTTGTTGATGGGCGCTGCAATGGTGTTCGTGAAAAAATTGAAGCACCGACTTTTGCTCTGGCGCAAAAAGCCAAAGAGCTTCTGGAGAGCCACGTTTTTCATGCCGATGGACAACCCTTGGAATGCGTAATTGGTTCTGTTGGTGTGGGCGGTGTGCGCGAGGCCGCGCTGGTAGCGCAAGAATTTTCGCAAGAAAACGTAGGCGCGGTCATCAGCATTTCCCGTGCGTTTGCCTATGCGGCGGAAGTAATGGTGTACGACGATCAAATTCCGCAGGCAATTTGGGGCTTCAGCGGCAGCGAACGCCCCGGCTCCGTCTATCTGGCGGCCGCAGTTGCCGTTGCAGAACAAAAGGGCGTTCCCATCTTCAAGATATACGGCCAGGATGTACAGGATGCAGATGATATATCTGTACCGCAGGATGTTGCAAAAAAGTTAGTGCTCTTTGCGCAGTGTGCCCTTGCCGTAAGCACCATGCGAAATAAGGCCTATCTCTCTGTGGGCAACGTTTGCATGGGAATCGGCGCTTCCATTGTAGACCAGGAATTTTTCCGCTGCTATTTGGGCATGCGCACCGAAACCGTGGATATGAGCGAAGTGCAGCGCCGCCTTCAGTTAAATCTATTTGATCCGAATGAATATCAGCGTGCTATGGCTTGGACCAAAGCAAATTGTACAGAGATGGAGGACCCCAATCCCCCTGAAATCCAGCAAAGCCGGCAGCAAAAGGACGAGGTGTGGTCTACGATCGTCAAAATGACGCTGATTCTGCGGGACCTGATGGTGGGAAATCCTGAGCTGGAAAAGCTGGGCTGGAAAGAAGAGGCCCACGGCCACTACGCTCTGATGGCAGGATTCCAGGGACAGCGCCAATGGACGGACTTCATGCCCAACGGAGATTTTTCCGAAGCAATTTTAAACAGTTCCTTTGACTGGGACGGTCCTCGCCGCCCGTATACGCTCGCTACAGAAAACGACAGCCTCAACGCTGTGACAATGTTGTGGGGTACGCTTTTAACCGGCACGGCACAGATGTTCTGCGATGTACGCGCTTATTGGAGTCCGGAGGCGCTTGCCAAAACCGCCGGTCAGGTACCGGAAGGCGCTGCCGCGAACGGATTTATCTATTTGACCAATTCCGGCGCCGCTGCTTTGGATGGAAGCATGGCTTCCGACGTCGACGGCCATCCGGGTATCAAACCCGCTTGGGAGATGACCGAGACCGATATCTCCCGTTGTCTGGATGCTACACGCTGGGGTGCGGGAAAACTGGCTACATTCCGCGGCGGCGGATTTTCTTCCAGCTTTTTGTCCAAAGGCGGCGTGCCTTTGACCATGATCCGCCTGAATCTTTTAAAAGGTCTCGGGCCTGTGTTGCAGTTTGCCGAAGGCGAGAGCGTAGAACTTCCGGATAATGTGGAGCAAGCTGTAATCCGGCGCACCGATCCCACTTGGCCCAAGACCTTCTTTGTCCCAAGGTTGACTGGTCAGGACGCCTTTTCCAATGTTTACTCCGTCATGGAAAACTGGGGCAGCAATCACTGCACTTTATGCTATGGTCACATTGGCGCACAGCTTATGACGCTGGCCTCTATGCTGCGTATTCCTGTATGCATGCATAACCTTCCGGATGAATCGATTTTCCGGCCGGCAGCCTGGCGAATGTACGGTACACATGAAGCCATGAGTGCAGATTTTCGCGCCTGCGCCACTTATGGACCGTTATATGGTCCCTACCCTGTTCGGAGGTAACGACTATGGAAATCATCAATGCTCCCAGTTTGGCAAACTGTGATTTTCTGAATTTCCGCGATCAAATTTTTCAACTGGTCGATGGAGGGTGCCAATGGTTTCACATTGATATCATGGACGGTCATTATGTTCCCAATCTATGTTTTCCCGTGCGTTTGGTGAAAGAGTTAAAACAAACCTTTCCCGCCATCCAGATGGATGTGCATCTGATGGTCACGGACCCCATGACTTATATTGCCCCACTGCGTGAAAGCGGTGCCGATTGGGTAAGTTTTCATCTGGATTCTACCCCCTTCGCGCGTCGTGGCCTTGCCGCAATTCGGGCACAAGGAATGAAAGCCGGTATCGTGATCAATCCCAGCCAGCCAATCTCGCTTTTGGAGCCTCTGATTGACTTTGTGGACTATATCGTCCTCATGACCGTGGAACCCGGCTATGCGGGGCAGCGCTTTCTGTCGGACAGTCTTTCCCGGCTGGAACAACTGGTCCAGCTAAGAGGGAACCGGCCGATCCCCATTTCCATCGATGGCGGCGTAGATATGTACCATGCCGCAGAATGCGCCAGACGGGGAGCCCAAATTTTTGTAACCGGAATTTATACGGTCTTCAACCAACCGGACAATATTTCCGCTGCCTGCCGACGTTTTCAGAGAGAAATCTCCGCTGCTGCGGGCTAAGTTTCAGCAAAAGCTCTGCTTCTTTTATCGGGAAGCAGAGCTTTTTGCGGCAAGCAGACTGTTCGCCGCACAAGCAAACCTTCACAAAATTTTTACAGCTGTCCCGGCGCATCCGTGCTATACCCATTTATAGACGATTCCGTCTGTTTTTTTGAAAGGAAGCGAAACGGATGATTTTTTTACAGATTCTGCGGCTTTTGGCGGTCATGGTTCTGGCCTTCGGAGCCGGCAAGCTGGCTTCAAAGCTGAAAATGCCCGTCATTCTGGGCTGGCTGATCGCAGGGATGGTGCTGGGGCCCCATGCGCTGAACCTGCTGGACCAGCAGACGCTGGACGCGGCCTGGTTCGGCAGTGTGGAACACCTTTTGGAGTGCGTTGCGGGCCTGATAATCGGCACCGAGCTGCTGTGGAAAAAGCTGCGCAGTGCCGGGCGGCAGATCCTGGTCACCACCGTGACCGAATCGCTGGGCACCTTTGCAGTGGTCAGCCTGGTGTTTGCCTGCGTGTTCCGCATCACGGGCGTGCCGGTCTATCTGGCGTTTTTGTTCGGCGGCATCGTGCTGGCCACAGCGCCCGCGCCCTCGCTTTCCATTGTGAACGAGCTGAAGACCAACGGCCCGGTGACCCGCACCCTCATGCCCATGGCCGCGCTGGATGATCTGGTGGGCGCCACGGTGTTCTTTGTAGTGGTGGCGCTGGTTTCGGCGCAGATCTCCTCGGTGGGGATTCCGGTGGCAGGCATTCTGGTGCTGGTGTTTCTTCCGGTTCCGCTGGGCGGAGCGATGGGCTTTTGGGCCGGGTGCCGGATGTGCCGCGCGCGGACCCCCGCGCCAGGCCTTTGGTACCATGCTGGTCCTGCTTGCAGCCACCGCCGGACTGGGCGCGCTGGTAAATGCGCTTCTGCCGGTTCCTGTGCTGAACTTCATGCTGCTGGGCATGTCCTTTTCCGCGGCATTTGCCAACTGCATTCCCGAAGGCCTTCTGGAAAACATCATGCGTGTGATGAATCCCGTCATCGGGGTGGGGCTGATTGTGGTCATTTTGAACCTGGGTGCGCCGCTGGACTATCATCTGATTTTCGGCGCGGGGATCTATACTGCCGTGTACATTCTGGCGCGGGCTGTGGGCAAGTACAGCGGGGCCTATCTGGGGGCCGCCGTGACCGGCGCGCCCAAAACCGTGCGCAATTTTCTGGGCTTTGCCCTGCTGCCGCACTCCGGCGTGTCGCTGGTATTCACCGGTATCGCGGTATCCGTTCTGAGCGGTCCCGCCCCCGAGTGCGCTTCCATCCTGCAGGGACCATTGCGGCAGCCGCGGTCATCAATGAGGTCATTGCGGTGTTCATAGCCGTAAGACGAAGTTGGGACGTGTGGAGTGGAATCCCGGTACACTTGCAGGTGTTCTGGCAAATGAGCGCCATTGTGGTGATGTACTGGCAAGAAAGACCTTTACACCGAACTTTTTGACGCATAAATCAAAGAAAAACAACAATGATCGGACACAGTACAGGCAGAAGAATCACCATGAAGCCATTGTTTCCAGAGAAGTTTTTAATGCAGCCAATCATCTGCGGGCATCCCGCAATTATTCAAAGAAAAACAGACCCTTGCCCGTGTTGAGCGTGGTTGAAGATGGGATTTTGCGAGGATATGTGCCTTTTGATAAGGATTGGACAGGTTTTTCGGCAGAAGAATACAGGGAAGCCTCTGAAAGCGTGATGAAAGAACCGGATGTCACTGTTACTGCGGATGTGAAAAAGCGTCTTGATCTGACGGGCTATGAAATAGTCAGGGTACAGTATTTTTCTACTATGCAGAATCCGGCTATGACGATTTCTAATGGACGATTGCGCTTTAACACCGCTTGCTTGAAAAAGTTTGAAAATGTTGAATATGTGGAGCTGCTGCTAAATTCTGTTGAACGCTGCATTGCCATTCGCCCCTGTGACAAGAATAATCCAAACGCGATCCGTTGGGGCAGACTGAAAGAGGGACGTTGGTGTGCAAGCACTTTGGGCTGTCGTGGACTTGCAAAGACTTTATTTGACATTATGGAATGGGATGAGGATTTGCGTTATCGGTTCCGTGGCCAGTTTTTGGAGCAGGGCGATAACAAAATGATGCTGTTCGCATTTGATGAGCCTGAAATGATTAAGGTGGAAGAAATCGTTCTGCCTCCAAAGGAAAACACCGAAGAAGATGAGGGCGAAACGGTCAAAAAGAAGATTTACATTTTTCCACCAGAGTGGGCTGGAACATTTGGACAGCCGATTACAAGTATAGCACAGGTGGGTATCTTACGGCAGGAGCATTATGCCGGAAACTGGGATGTATTTCGTCCTGCGACGGAGATAGAGGAAATGAACATATTTACGGCAGAAAGTCTAAATGAGTTGCTCCGTGAAGCGGAGAAGATAATGGAAGGATGGACTGATTATAGATGAATGAAGAAAACACAACAATCATGCCGCCAGAGAAGCAGATTGTGCAGGATGATAGAGACGCACGGGCGGAAGAACTGGAAAGTGCCTTTTCGTATGATGGCTACCAGGTCGTGCGAAAGGAATTGTTTGCCCATCTGCGTGACCCGGCAATCGTGATTCGTAAAGATAGTATCACATTCAATACAGCCTGTATCACAGGGCTGGAGGATGTGGTCTACGTTCATGTCATGTTCAACAATGATTTGAAGCGTATCGTTGTTCGTGGGTGTGATGAAAATGACAAGGACGCTCTGCGTTGGTGCGTGGCAAAACCGGATAAGCGCAAAAGCCGGAAGATGTCCTGCAAGCCATTTGCGACTTTAGTTTATCAGAAAATGGGATGGGACAGCGAGTGCCGATATAAAATGCTGGGGTACAGGATTACCTTTGAGGGTGAAACTCTGTATGTTTTTGATCTGCTTGTGCCAGAAATTTTTCATGAAGGACAGAGAAAAAAGAACGCAGTCGATTCGCAGGATAATGCTGCGTCAACAAAACCTGTGAACAGCCGAAAGGGATTTTACCTGGATGATATTGTGGGAACTTTTGGTGTGCCTGTGGAAGAACACCGGAAAGAATCTGAAGTCAAGCAAATGGATGGGTATGTGTCAATGGGGATTCTGACAGGAAAGATTGCTCCTGAAGCTGGAAAGGACTAATTGACAGGTTGTACAAGGGGAGGGTCTGTCCATTTGTGGGAGGTGAGCAATATGCAAAAAACAGAACAGAAAACGGAGCAACAGGCAGGACTTGGCATGAGTTTCTGCGAGGAAGAGGGACGAATCACGGTCTTCAGAAAAACGCTGGAAGCGTTAGAATGGCCGTCACACTATCGGTTTCTGTATAATCGTAAAATGAAACAGATAGCTGTACAGGCGTGTGGAGCAGAAGAATCAGGAGCGCATCGTGTGGGAAAACCAGACGAATCTAATAGCGGCGAAATCAAGTGTATGGCATTGGTTCGCATGATTTACGGGGATTCTGGGTGGGACAAGAAAATGTCCTATCGGCTGATCGGAAGAGCTTTTCCACAGCAGCGACTTGTTTCGTTTAAGATAACGGATGCGATGCAGATAGAAAACGGGAGAGTACTGACTGAAATGTGAATCTCACATTAGTGGGTTCTGAAATAATTAGTTGCCTATGATATAACAGTGGCGAAGAATGCAATAATATGGACAACTCCGTGCAAGGAAAGTTTACAGTTGGTTGCTTGATATGGGCGGTGAATTATGGTAAGATGGAAGTACGATAGGAGAGTTTACGCTCTTGTTGAATCTACTGCGAGGAAGTGAATGCCGATGGAAAAACAAGGCACGGTGGAAAATCAGCTTGCCCACACGATAGATCAGACAGAGTATGATTCGAGGTATGACAGAACAGCGAAAAAGCTGTTGGCAAACAAACAGATTCTGGCACAGATCATGAAAGGCTGTGTGAATGAATACAGCGATTGCACCGTAGATGATATTGTTGAGAAATACATCGAGGGAACCCCGGAGGTTGGCTCTGTTGGTGTTCATGTCGATGATACGAACAGACCCAAAAAGTCAACAGATGTAATCAAGGGTAGTAACAACGAGGACTCTACGCTGACCGAGGGAACATTGTTCTACGATGTTCGCTTTGACGCAATCGCACCGAAATCTGCGGACAGTGCAGAACAGGAAGAAGTCATTCGTCTGATTATCAATGTGGAAGCACAGACAAAATTCAAGCCGGGATACCCATTGACGAAACGGGCAATCTATTATTGTAGCAGAATGATTTCTGCACAGCACGGTCCGATTTTTACAAAATCTGAATATGGGAAGATTCGTAAGGTCTACTCCATCTGGATTTGTACTCAGCCGTCAGATGGTTTTGAAAATACGCTTACCCGGTACTCCATCAAACCCGAACAGTTGATTGGAGAAGCGCAGGAAGAAACCGAAAACTACGATTTGATGAGTGTCGTAATGATTTGTTTAGGCAAGCCAGGGACGGAGAATCATAAGGGAATCCTGAAATTTATGGAAGTGCTGTTATCTTCCACAAGATCAGGTTCGGAGAAAAAGAAGATTCTGGAAGAAGAGTTTGGCGTTGCAATGAGCGAAGAACTGGAAAGAGAGGTGCTTGAAGTGTGCAATCTTAGTCAAGGCGTAAGAGCCGAAGGCCGTGAAGAAGGCCGTCAGGAAGGCAGAATCGAAGGCATCGGAATTGGCGAGATTCGGATGCTGGTTCAGCTTGTTCGAGAGGGTGATTTACCGCTGGAGCGTGCTGCGGCAAAAGCAAAGATGACAGTTGAGCAGTTTAAGGAAACAATGGAGAACACCCCATTACAGGCAGTGTGAAAATAAAATAGCATAAGATAACGGATAGCCCTACAAGGCCCTGATGATTCAAAGAATTGTCAGAAAAGCCTTGTGGGGCTTATTTTTTTGCTTTTTTTGAGAATTTTTTTGTCCCTATCTTGACATCAGGGGGACTTGCTGCAGTCAGCTCCTCCGCATTTGCGGCACTTTATAGTGCATTTGGAAAATACGATGTGGTGCACATCCACGCCGAAGGACCAGCGTTCTTTGCATGGCTGCCGAAGATGTTTGGAAAAAGAGTTGTTGTTACCGTCCATGGAACCTGTGAAATAATGTTAGTAACCAGAAAAAATCCTGATTTCATGCGGGTTTGCGCGGCTTGACCTTTTTTACCTTAACTTGTTTCTGTTTACCATGGTGCGTTGCGTTCCGGCGTGATTTCGGGGGTTAGTGGCTTCTGGTTGCGCTCTATACTTAACCCACCACAGCGAAAGCTGATAGAGCAGAAAACAGAATAAGGAGGTACGAGGACAAGCCTGCGTATAGATTGTTGCTGCAATCTGTATACAGGCTTGTTGTTGTGCTATGAAGTAGGAAAGGTGAATAGTGAAAGACGAGCATGACAATTTAAGGAAAAGAAGGCTCTGCTGTATTGGATGAGCCTGAACAGAAAACAGATACTATTTCAGTACCGATACCGCAATGTGAAGAATCTGAAAATATACCTTTATCAGATTTTCCGGAACAGCCTGAAAATGTACAACGACCGGGCAGTGAGGTTGTTGAGAAAGGAATGCTGACATGAGTTCTGGACGAATTATGAATCTGCTGGTGACGATTCCGGCAGAAAGCCGAAGAATGAATGTGGGAAAGGATGTTATTCGTGTTCTTGGGAGCCCGACCTATATTTGTGTTTTGCAGAGGAAAGATCGGAAGTCTATTGCGATTACTCCGTGCACCGCTGAACATCCCATGTCCTTTAAGGTTCCAGACAGGCTGTTGACCGATGGGCAGTGCCGAATGATGATTAACGGAATACAGTTCATTCAGGCGTTGCTGGAGGCAAATGAACTAGCTGTAGGAAAGGATCATCAGTTTAAGGGGAGATATGAGGCTGAGAAAAACGCAGTTATCATTTCACTTGAAAAAGATGAACGGGAATGGTAGTCAAGGCGGGAAGAATCTTGAATATAGGTATTGCTCTATTGAAATATTATGCTGAATTATGCCGACTTAGATTTAAACCAGAGTGGGCAATATGGACAAATCTATGCAGAAAAGTTTACATCTGTCAGCTTGATATGCAAAGTGTTTTATGGTAAGATGAAAGCACAATAGGGGTGGTATACGCTCCCGTTGAACCTGCTGTAAGGAAGTGAATGCCGATGGAAAATCAGCTTGCTCATGCGATAACGCAGACGGAATATGATTCGAGTTATGATAAGGCTGCCAAGAAGCTGCTTGCCAACAAACAGATTCTGGCACAGATTATGAAGAACTGTGTGAATGAGTACAGTGCCTGTTCCGTAGACGAAATTGCAGAGAAGTATATCGAAGGAACTCCGGAAGTGGGCACGGTTGGCGTTCATGTTGATGATACAAACAGACCCCAAAAAACTTCTGACGTAATTGTCGGAAGCAATAATGAGGATTCTACGCTGACGGAAGGAACCATCAATTATGATGTCCGGTTCGATGCAATCGCACCAACATCAGAGGGTTCTACTGCACAGAAAGATGTGATACGTCTTATTATTAATGTGGAAGCGCAGACTGCTTTTAATCCGGGATACCCGTTGACAAAGCGAGCAATCTATTATTGCAGCAGGATGATCTCCGCACAGCATGGTCCGATATTCACGAACTCGGAGTATGGGAAAATCCGAAAAGTGTACTCTATCTGGGTTTGTACACACCCAACCAAGGAGTTCCAAAACACTCTGATTCGTTATTCTATCCGACCAGAGCAGTTGATTGGAAACGCTGTTGAAAAATCGGAAAACTACGATTTGATGAGTGTTGTAACGATTTGTCTTGGAGAACCGGGTACGGAAAACTATACAGGTATTGTGAAATTTATGGATGTGCTGCTCTCTTCTTCCAGAGCAGCTACTGAGAAAAAGAAAATTCTTGAAGAAGAATTTGGCGTTGCAATGAACGAAGAACTGGAAAGGGAGGTGCTTGTTATGTGCAACCTTAGTCAGGGCGTAAAGGCCGAAGGTAGAGAAGAAGGCATCAACATTGGTGAGATGCGGATGCTGGTTAAACAGGTAAGAAAAGGCCGTGTGACGATTGAAGAAGCAGCGGAAGATGCTGGAATGACAGTAGAGGAATTTAAGAAAGTGATGGAAAACACCCCGCTGCAGGCGGTCTAAGATAAAAAGCATATAGAGTAAAATGTAAAGCCCTACAAGGCTCAGATCGGTTCGATACCGATTGAAAGCCTTGTAGGGCTTATTTTTTTGGCGTTTTTTCAATTTTATTTGTGAAAAATGTTGTCCAAGACTTGACATCGGCCGGGGAAGTTTATTTGCGTAGCAAATGGATCGTTCATGAGAAATAAAGGAATGTCAGAAAATCTGATGTTCATGCAAATGCTGAAAAGCTATCGCGCGACAGCTCCCATGATTCCGGAAATAATTCGCCCGAATGACGACCTTGAAAAATACTATTTTGATTTCGTGGAAAAAGAAAATCAAGTGGATGAATTCATTAAGGATTTGGCTACTGCAAGGCGTGAGGTCCGGATTGACATTCCGGATTCTCCGGCAAACTCGGATATAAATACCACTAGAATTGCACAGGCTCTTGCAGAAGCTCAAAGCCGTGGAGTAAAAGTATTTGTTCGAGCCGAATCGAAGAAGAACCTCCATCCGACGTTAAAGTATTTTGCGGTAGAAAATCACTATCTGACAGATCCGATTGCATTGATCGACAAGACTGTAACATGGTTTGGCATGCCAGAATCTGCAGCGTGCTTCAAAATAGAAGGCAGGACAAGCGCTATTAACAATCGTCCATGTATTCGTTTTTGGGGAACGCACACAGCAAAGATCCTTTACGGATTACTGGAAATGAGTCAGGTGATGGATCAAGCCAAAACCGTTGAAAAGGATGCACAGGGAAACTTGATAACGGATAAGTTATCGGATTATGTTCTTGCACACAAAAAGTGCCCTGTCTGCGGAAAACCTATGCAGCTGAAAAAGTCCAGAAATCAAAAGTACTTTTTGAGCTGTTCTGGCTATCCGTCCTGCAAGCATACAGAATTTGTCGAAACGGAATTCGTAGAAGAGTATTTTTATCATAAGGGCAATAAAAACGGAATGCTTTGCCCCAGATGCGGCTGCTCTCTCGAAGCCAAGATAAGTCGATATGGTATTTATGTGCAATGCTGTGGAGGGAAAAGACACAAGTATGGATTGGATGAAATCTAATGATTGAGCTAAAGCTCTGGAACAGACAAAGATAATCGGGTAAAAAAGCTCTTGGCCGCTATATTAAGGATCGAGAGCTTTTTTACATCTTGTTTTGCAGGGGGAAAGAAGGTACAATAGTAGAAAAGACGGCGTGCATTGGTCAAATAAGGTGGTGAAAGCAATGGGCGAAGCAATAGTCTATCATGTCATGCACATGGAAAAGTGCGTGGCACAGGTGAGCACGGCTGGTGAATGCAAGATTTACCTTGAAGATTTTATGCCATACGATTTGGTGCTGGAAGAATCGGATGACTTTGATGATCGAATCAACAATGTAACCAATTTTTATTATTGGTGTGCATCCCGTATGCTAACGCTGGATCGTACCTACGCGAAAGAGATTCTGAATAGTATCGGCGCATCTCAAAGCGTTACGGATCGGGAACGTGCACAGATTGCGCTTTCGTACCATTGCCTGTCACTGCTGGATGTGTTCTGGGTAAAAGGAGAAAAAGAGAATATCCTGTTTGAGGATATCAATCTCTACACACACTCTTTAAGCAATGCTCTTGTGGATATTGCACTGCGTGGGCATCAGATGACTGTGACAAATGCACATCTTTTAGCAAATGATTTGTCCACTGGTGGATGCTATCCTAAAGCGTGGGTGCGCAAGGATGATGGCTTCTATCTTTACAAAGATGGTGGACAAGATGCAGTCGAGCGTGAAGTGCTGGCAAGTAAAATCTGCCGATGCTTTGACTGCCATCAGGTTTTGTATGAGCAGGGAATGTTTGAAAACGAGCCTGTTTCCATCAGTAAGATTATGACCTCGCAGCGATATAGCCTAGTGACGTATGCAGCCTACGATGTCTACTGCACAAACCATGATTGGAACACGCTGGATAAGATTCTGGAACTGGATGCTCACGGATACTATATGATGAACATTCTGGATTATCTGGTGGGCAACACCGACCGCCATTGGGAAAACTGGGGTCTGTTGGTGGACAATGAGACGAATCAACCTATCCGTCTGCATGATTTGATGGATTTCAACCGAGCGTTCCGGCAGTATGACACATTGGATGGCGCAAACTGCCTGACCGTTGGAAATCGGCATTTGAGCCAGAGAGAAGCGGCGGTGGAGGCTATACAAAAAATTGGAGTATGTCAAATTTATGATATAAATAAAAGTATATGGGATGGACAAAAGAAATATAAAAAAGAATTCAATTGTAGATTTTGTAAACTGAAAGAAACAATTGCAATTTAAGAAAAGATAAATTAGCAATATTTGAAATAATTTAAGGTTATAGAGTTGGCAGAGAAGGGAGTTCTCTATGAAATCTATTGGAATTAAGAATCTTCGCTCGTTAAAAAATGTTGAGCAGATTGAGATAAAACCGATTACAATTCTAGTTGGAAGAAATAGCTCCGGAAAGAGCACATTCTTGAGAATATTTCCACTTCTGAAGCAGACGCTAGAAGCTAAAACGGCTGAACCGATTTTATGGTATGGGAAATATGTGGACTTTGGGGATTACGATCAAAGTAAGACCCATAATGAAAAAGAAGATATTGAATTGACGTTTGGCCTTGAAATTCCGGATGTGTCGAAAATTAGCACGAAGTCGATAGTTTTTGTGGACGACAGAGATAAGAAAATGGAGGCAACCGCAACTTTTTCGTTAAAAAAACAAGTAGTGTCATCAATAAACGTAAGTATTAAGGATCAGAATTTTAGATTGAATTTTAATTCACTATCCGAGGTAGATTCAATCGAAGTTAATGGAAACACTTTTAATGAGCGCTACTTTACTAACTATAATAGGGGGGCGTTGCTACCAGAAATTGTTATGGTATCTGATAAAAATGATCAAATGGGAGTGTCTCTTTATAGATACTTTATTAACGAGGAGCTTTTGAATCAAATTGTTCAGTATTTAAAACGATACTCCAATTCGAATACGAAAGATAGAACGATTGCTGCAGGCATTCGTCCGGAGTTGTTTGGATCGCACAAAGAAGTATTAAAACATTTAACGAATACAACTGCTTTCCCAGAGGGAATGAGAAAAAATTTAAACAAGGCGAGTGTTGATGATGAAAATATAAAGAAAATAAATGATTTGATAGTTTTGGCATCTATTCCGACGATAATGTCGTTTGTATGTGGACAAATAACTTCAGAGTTTACAGGAGTGCGATATTCAAAACCGCTGAGATTAAATGCGGAGCGTTATCGAAGAATTCAAGGTTTATCGGTTAATGAGGTTGATCCGAGTGGAGAAAATCTTGAAATGGTTCTTAATAACTTAAGGGAAAAAGAACAAAAAGCGTTTTCACAATGGACAAAAAGTACTATTGGTTGTGAGTTTTCGACAGTACAAAAAGATGGGCATGTGTCCATCTTGGTGAAAGATAGCCGTACTAATATAAAAGAAAATCTAGTGGATACTGGTTTTGGATATTCACAGATTTTGCCAATATTATTAAGTGTATGGAAAGTTAATATGTCCGAGAATTCTTCGGTGAGGAGATTTCTTTATGGCTATATAGGAGGGCAGTCAGCAGACTACTATGAAGCGATTGAACAACCGGAATTGCATCTTCATCCTGCATTGCAGGCTAAATTAATTGATGTGTTTTCACAACTGGCATCGGAAGAAAACGGCGGCAAGATAAAATTTGTTTTGGAAACACACAGCGAAGCAATGATTAACCGTTTGGGATATTTAATTAATAAGAAAAAATTGCTACCAGAGATGGTTAATGTTGTTATTTTTGATAAAGATGATACAGGAAACACGAAGGTATCTCAGACAAAATTTAATGAAAAAGGGCAACTGGAAAAATGGCCGATTGGTTTCTTTGATCCAGATGAAGTGTGAGAAACTATGGTTGTTGAAATTACAGAGGATGTAGTGGAATATTTAGAGTCTCACAAAGAGGAGTTGAATGACCAAAGTGATATAATAGTAATGCTTGATGAGATTGCAAGACAGTGTTATGAACATCACCATGTGATTTATGCAGAAGTTGATGTCTTAGAGTATTTAAAAAATTGTGGAATACTTGAAAATCGCTCGAAAAGAGTCTTTTCAGCACTTTTTAGGAGAGCTTTTAAGTTAAAATCATATGTGGATGTAACAAGATATAGAATTGTGTACAGCACAGAGGTTAATTGTAATACACTAAAGGAAGAGGATGGTACAATTAAATTATATGTCCCTATTACAAGAAAATTTATGCTGGCACAATCAGAACTGATTTGCGAAAATTTGAGAGATTGCGAACTCTATACGGATCTTACTAGGGAAATAATCAGAGAGAAAAGTGCGAATATAAATCTTTCGATTCATGGAATCCATTGTGGTGGATCAGAAGCGGATACAACAATAAAAAATGAAGTTCTGACAGGAGAATGCAGACCGATAGCTTGTATTATGGATAGCGATAAGAAATGTGAAAACGATAAATATGGATCGTCTGCTCAAAAAGCTATTGGAATTTACGAAGAAAAGAAAGAGACATATCCAATAGAATTGCATGTTTTGGCTGTAAGAATGAAAGAAAATTTTTTCCCGCCAGAAGTACTAACATTAGAGACCAATATTGAGAATAAAGAATTTTTAACAGCCTTGATACAGTTTCAAGATGATTCTCGCTTTGAAGAGTTCTTTAAATTCTTTAACTTTAAGGATGGTGTGACGCTAAAAAGAAGCGAAAAAGTTTTGAATTTTAGAGCGGAGCTCGAAGCTATAGGCATTATATGGCCTAGTGAGGAACAAATAGTTAATGAACCTGATAAAATTTTAGTTCCGGGGATTGGAGCTAATGGTTTAGGAAATTTTCATAAAAGTGTGCTGAAGCATCAACTGGACGAAAGATATGAGAAAATGGTGCAGTTCCGTTGCAAAGAAGAGGATTGTGAAAAAGTACATCAAAAAGCAATCAAAGCACACTGCATACTACAGTATGTAAAAAAGCCATGGGAGGATGATTGGAAAGCCATAGAGCAACTTGTAATTGACTTTGGTATTGCATTCCCAGAAACAATGACTTTTGTTGGATGATGAGGCTTGATTTGTAGCAGATCTGTAGCAAATTGAGCCTATTTGACGAATCATCGTTTTAAAAATCAAAAAGTCATCATGCATCACACGCAGAGGGTCTGGGGTTCGAGTCCCTAATTCTCCACCATACAGTTCGTACTCGAACCCGATTCTTTATGAAAAAGGGTTTGGGTACGTTTTTTGTTTATCGGATGTTCTGCGGAAGGACTACTCGGAACGGTAAACGAGCAAAGGCAGGGTATCACTATGATAGTGGTATCCTGCCTTTTGCTTTGCGGAATCAAGTTCGCTTTGTGCGAACTTGGTCGTCACCCTATATGACGCATTGGGGGCAATCGCTGTGTACGTGCGTACCGGGAGAGCGTGTACACCTCTGACAAGGTGTAACACACTAGACTTTGTTCCAAAGTCTGTGTGCCAAGGGGCATAGCCCCTTTGGAATCCCTGCGGAGCGTGTACGCACGTACGCAGGGAAACGGCAAAATTTCACTATATCGGGGTGTTCTTTCATTGGAGAGTATGGTATACTCGGCTTAGTTCAACAAATCAAAATTTGTGAGAAAGAATTGGAATTTATGACACCTGAGATCATTGCACACCGCGGCGCGTCCTATCTTGCGCCGGAAAATACCCTTTCTGCGTTCCGCAAGGCGATGGAGATCGGCGCGGACGGCGTGGAAATGGACGTACAGCAGACCAGCGATAAAAAGCTGGTGATCCACCACGATTTTGTCATTGACTGGCACACCGATATGCGTGGCCAGATCTACGACATGACCGAGGGCGAGCTGAAGGCGCTGGACTTTGGCAGCTGGAAGGATGTGAACTATCGGAACGAGAGGATCGCTACCCTGCAGGAGGCACTGGCTCTGTGCAGGGAAATGGAAGGTACCATCGTTCAGCTGGAAATGAAGGCCACCATCGATGACGACCCGGATTTTGTCCCCCGCGTGATCGAGGAGGTGCGTGCAGCAAACATTACCGACCGGCTGGTGGTGATCTCGTTCAACCACGACCTGCTGCGGCAGGCAAAGCAGCTGATGCCGGAGCTGAAGGTGGGCGTGCTGGTCTACGGTGCCATGGAGACCATGGCGCTGCCCACTAGCACATGGGAAATGCTTGGCCTGCAGAACGGGCTGGAAGAGGATGATTTTCCACAGCTGCCGCCGCTGTCGGTGGAAAATGTGGATGACGAAAACTGCAGCTGGGCCCTGCGCTGGATGGGCAACCAGATCAGTATGCTGCAGGCGAACTTTCCGGGCAAGAGTCTGGTAGAGGTAGCCCAGCGCCTGCTGGAACAGCGGGACCCGGTAAAGTATGTGCAGACGCTGGACTTCAAGCCGGACTGGGTGAGCTGCGAATATCACACCGCTTACCAGCAGCCCAGCATGGTGCAGAAGCTGCATGATCTGGGCATCAAGGCGGCATACTGGACGGTGGACGGGGAACAGGCCGTGAAAGACCTTTGGCCCCTGCAGCCGGATGCCATCGTCACAAACCGCCCGGACCGCGTGCGGGAATGGATCGCTAACCTGGAAATGACAGAATAAAAGGCAGAAGCTGCATCCCTTCGGTGCGGCTTGATTCCCCAAGCAACATCTGAAAAGCAAACAGCGGACAGCCTGCAGGCCGTCCGCTGTTGTGCTATGCAAAAGATGTTATAAAATATATCCGAGGCTCCGCAGCACGAACAGCCAGAAGGTCAGGCTGAATGCGCTGAACAGGGTGGTGGTAACGCACACGCTGCCGGTAAGCACACCTTCGTGGCCCATCTGCTTTGCCATAACGTAGCACGCCGGGGTGGTGATGCTGCCCAGCATCACCAGCAGGGCCACCAGCTTTTCGTCGGTAAAGCCAAAGCGCACAGCCAGCGGCAGGAACAGCGCAGGCAGCACCATCAACTTGACCACAGTAGCCACAGCAGTAGGCTTGAGGTATCCCAGAGCTTTTTGGCCCTTGAAGCCTGCACCAATGGCAAGCAGGGCCAGAGGGCTGGTCAGACCGGCCACATTGGAAAGGGCCTTATCCAGCATGGCAGGCATGGAAATGTGCAGCATGCTCCACGCAAAGCCCGCTGCAATGCCCAGAAGGATGGGGTTCGTCAGGATGCCTTTCACACTCTTTTTGAGCTTTTCGGCCATATTGCCGGTCTGAGCCTGCGCAGTGGGCGCTTCCAGCATCAAAATGACCACTGCCATGATGTTATACAGCGGCACACTGCCAAGGATCATCAGGCTGGACATGCTGGCATCGCCGTAGATGCTCTGCAGAAAAGCCGAGCCGAGGATGGCAGCCGACGAGCGGTAACACACCTGAACGAACTCGCCCACAAGGCCGGTGCCCTTTAAAAACAGCTTTGCCAGCGCCCAGATCACAAGGATGCACGCCAGTGTGACCGCAAAGCAGAACAGCACATACCGGCCATCGAAGGTGGCGCGGACATCGTTTTTGCCAAGGTCGCGGAACAGCTGCACCGGCAGTGCCACATAAAACACGAACTTGTTGGCCCCGGCCACAAACGCATCGCTCAGAAAACCGGTGCGGTGTAGCACATAGCCCAGCAGCATGATAAAGAACAGCGGCATGGTGCTGTTCATGCTGAACAGAATATTTTCCAGCATGGCTCACACTCCGCCGTGGCGGCGCTGTTCCGCTGAAAGCTCCTGCTGCAGAGCAGCTTTGCGGTGGTCCAGCAGCAGGTCTTTGTTGTACTGGAAGTAGCGTTCGCAGCCGTTCTCGGTGAGGAAGGCGTGGGACACCGGGTCCACCGTCAGCTCGGTGACAAGTACCACCATCTCCTGGCTTTCGGCAAAGGCCTGTTCCATAAAGTCGAAAGCGGCTTCCAGCGCGGCGCTGGCGGTCTGCTGGGCCTTTTCGCGCTCATCGGCAAGGGACTGGAACTGCCCGCGCAGCAGGTCGAAGGCTTCCTGTGTGCCGGCGGCGTTGGCACGGCGCAGTTCGCCCTCCCAGCCGCGCAGCACGGCCAGCACTTGCAGGCGGGTGGTCAGAGCATCTTTGCTCAGCAGCCCGGCAGTACGCTTTTGCTGTGTTTCGGTGTCGTAATCCATGATCTGCTGGTGGAACATTTCTGCCGAGCCGTCCGGGATATCCTCCGGAACGGTGGCAAGGGCTTTTTTGGTCTCCCGCAGAAAGGCATAGCAGCTGTCGGCTACTGCATCTGCCTGACGGGAGGCCGTGAACCGGGTGCCGAGGCCTGCAAGGATCAGGCTGACCAGCGAAAGCCGCTCGTCGAAGGGGGCCTGCAGCAGCCGTGCGAACACGGCGGGCTTTGCCTGTCCGGCCAAGATCTCCTCTACGCCGTAGTCGTCGCGGTACTTATAGTAAAGGTCGAGGTAGGCGGAGAAGTCCTCTGCGATCTTCGGGTGCTGGATGTACTCGCGGATCAGGTCTTCATCAGCCTGCAGACCCAGTGTTTCGTAGGTGTCCAGCAGATTGGAAAGATCCTCCCAGCCGCGGGCGGTCACGAACTGGGTGCCGTCCACATCGGCGTTGATCTGGTAGAAGTTCTGCGGGTGCAGCTCCAGATAGCTCAAAATGGCGCTGTGGATGTGGGCAGCGCGGGCATAGTCCTTCCACACGGGCAGGTCCGGCTCAATGTCCATGCGGCGCACGCGGTCCAGCGTAACGATATCAAAGTCGCGCACAGATTTGTTATATTCCGGTGGGTTGCCTGCCGCCACGATCACCCAGCCCGCAGGCACGGCCTGATTGCCAAAGGTCTTGCATTGCAAAAATTGCAGCATGGTGGGGGCCAGCGTTTCCGACACACAGTTGATCTCGTCGATGAACAGAATGCCCTCGGAGAGGCCGGTGGCCTCCATCTTGGCGTAGATGCTGGCAATGATCTCGCTCATGGTGTATTCGGTCACGGAGACATCTTTGCCGCCGTAGTTGCGCTGGCGGATGAAGGGCAGGCCCACGGCGCTCTGGCGGGTGTGGTGGGTGATGGTGTAGGCCACCAGAGCCACGCCGCACTCCCGGGCTACCTGCTCCATCACCTGCGTCTTGCCAATGCCCGGAGGCCCCATGAGCAGAATGGGACGCTGCCGGATGGCCGGGATGGCGTATTCGCCCAGAGCATCCTTGGCAAGGTAGGCTTTTACGGTGTGTTCAATTTCTTCTTTGGCTCGTTTGATATTCATAGCAAATTCCCTCACGAATTGTTCAGGTCACGGTACAGGTCGTCCTCTTCGGCCAGCGCGTCGGCAAGGGTGCTTTGCGGGCGGGCTGCTGCACCGGTAAATTCTTCTTCATCCAGAACCACCTTCATGGCCCACGGCGGTACATTGGCATCGTCGAACCGCTCCCCCAAAAACAGAAAGGCGGTGTCGTAGGCCGGGCGCTTGGCGGGGTAGGTGCCCATGCCGTCGGTGAAGTACAAAAGGCCCCGCAGGTTCGAGAACTTTTTCTCGGCGCACAGCTGGTTCACGTATTCAAAGGCCGGGCGGAAGTCCGTTCCGCCGCCGCCCCGCAGCTCAAAGTGGTTCATGGCGTGGATCAGCTCGTCCTCATTGTGGATCAGGATATCCTGCCGGATGGCGTTATCGGCCTGGATCAGGTGCAGGTTCATCCGGTGGAAAAAGTTCTCCTGTCCTTTCAGCAGAGTGTAGGTCTCCGCAAGGAACGCCCGCACCAGTTCACCGGAGGTGGAGTAGCTGGTGTCGATGACAAGGGCCAGCTCCTCGATCTTTTTGCTCTCCCGGCTTTCCAGAGGCTCGATGAGGGGCAGGTTTCCGTACACCGAAAGGCCGTAGGTGTAGAAGTTCAGGTCGAACTCGTCCGGGTCCAGCTTTACTTCCTCCCGCAGCACGCAGAACCGGCGCAGAAAATCCCGGTAGCTGCGGCGGCTGCGGTTGGCGGCTTTTACCTGCTGCTTCAGGGCATCGGCACCGTCTCCGGCTTCCTTATCCCGCAGGTCCAGCTCTGTCTGCATCCGCTCCCCGATCTTCTGCCACGTTTTCTGGGGCAGCGGCGTGGGCATCTGCTGGGGCTGGTCAGGCGCATCCTTCGGCCACAGACGGTGGTCGTCGGTCACGAACTCCCGCTCCAGCTGGCGCAGCACACCGGGGGTCTGCCGGGTGAGCCACCGATACACCGGCGCGGCTGCCACCACGGTTTCCTCGGCGGTGATCTGCTGGTAGGCGTTCTGGCGCACATAGGTCAGCGGGCGCTTGACGCTGGTGCGGTTCAGGCTGTCGATAACGTTTTCCACTGCGATATCACAGGCAAGGCTCCACAGCTGCGGCTCCCGGCGGCCTTTCAGCCACAAATGTCGGAATACGCAGTGGAATATGGTGTGCAGATACAACCGGTTGAGATATTTTGGATTGTCCTGATAGAGCCGCAGCAGGTGGCTGGGCTGATAAAACAGGACCTGACCGTCCGTAGCCAGCACCCGGCAGCGCTCGTCCGGGGCGGGGGACAAGGCACTGAGCGCCATATCCAGAAAGCGGAAGTCCAGATACAGCCCGCTGCGCACCACCGCCAGCACCTCGCCGCCCATGCGTGCCTGCCACTCCTCGTGGGTCTCCGGCCGCTGGGACTGGAACGGCTTGCGCGGGTCAAAAAATTTTTCTTTTTGGATCGTTTGGGGCAAAAGTGTCACCTCACTTAGAACCCTCTCAGCTTCGCTGCAAACTCCCCCAGTCATCGCTGCGCGATGCCAGCCCCCCTCAGGGATGGGGTTTCTGGCGAAACCGGAAGCTTACCCTTACTGCCAAAGGCTCCCTCTTAGAGGGAGCTGGCGCACGAAGTGCGACGGAAGGAGTTTTCTGCTGTTTAAAAATCAAAATCGTACCGCTGCTTTTTGGGCTGAGGAGCATACTTTTTGTGCTCCGCATCCGCCAGCAGAGCGGCGGCAGCGGCGTTCCCAGCCTTGGCGGCAAGGGCTGAAGCTTCGGCAAAGCCGTCTTTGTCCAGCACATCCAGCGCAATGAGTGCACGCACGGCATCATTGTCCTGCGCCTTCAGCAGGCGGGCCAGCACCCGGTCGGTGTTGGCTGCCAGAAATGCCCGGTAGTGCCCGGCAGCGGCTTCGGTCAGCTGCCACGGATACCGCAGCCGGTCAAAGCAGAGCATTGCCATCACATTGGCATCGTCGGCATCGTGGCCCTGCGGGAAGATCGCGTCGTATTCTGCGGGGAGGAATTTGTTCTCTAAAAAACACTGCCGGTAATGATATCCTTGGCCGGAAAAGGTGTGTAGAAGAATGTGGGCGGGGGTCTCCTCGATATCCTCCCAGTAGGCGGGATACCAGAGCGCCGCCAGCGGGGCTGCTGTACCGGCAGGGCAAAACTCAGCCCGCACCGCTTCGGTGATGTTGTTCACAAGGGCAAACAGGCCGGTAGGTTCTTCAGGGCCTGCCTGCACCCGGATGGTCTCCAGCGCGAAGCAGTTCAAAAACACATCGCTGCCCATGGTCAGGCTGCCCGTGCCCACGGTGAGCAGACGCAGCTTGCGGCAGTTGTAGAATGCGCAGCTGCCGACGACCTGTAAGCTGTCCGGCAGGGTCAGCTCTTCGAGAAAGTTCCCACACACCGGGTGCAGGTCGTCTGCATCCGAACCGGCAGCGGGCGCGTCAAAGTCGAAGTCATACCGGCGGCAGGTGCCGCCCACCGTCTGCCCAAAGGCCCGAATCAGCCGCGCCGTGCCGTCCGGGGCCGCCTCGTAGCGGCAGGTCTTGTCTGCCGCAGGCAGGCTGCGCGGCTTTTCGGAAAAGCAGTAGTCGCCCAGTTCGGTAACAGCAAAGCTGCCGCCCTCCGGTGCTGGCAGTGTGCCGGGCAGCGCGATACACGGCTCTGTGCCGTACACCCGCACCAGCCGGGCTGTGTCTGCCGAAAGCGGCAGGATGTCCAGTGTCAACTTGTTTTCCGAAACCACAGTGTAAAACCCCTCAATACGATAGAATCATTCAGCATTCAGTATAAACCAACGGAAAAGCCTTGTAAAGTACAAAAAATTCCGACGTAACATGGTAGAAAAACAGATTGGAAACCTCTTGACTTTTGCATGAAAGTGCGTATAATAAGGGTAGGCAACGCGATAAGGCCGAACGTGTTTACCACGTAAAAATCGAAGCACCCCGGTACTGGTTCTACCGGGGTGCTTCTTTTCATCAGTGCTTGCTGCCCTTGAAGAACAGGCTGTCAAGCCACTTGCATAAATAGTAGGCTACTACCTCTGCTGCGACAGTCTGAAAAAACGCGATAAAGCTAGGCATGTTTACCACCTCCTTTCCGCGACAGGGGGATCGGAGAAGGGCCGCAGAGCCAGTATAACACAAAAAGCGGCAGCGCGCAATTTGATGCACGCTGTCGCTTTTTCATTGAGGAGGTAGAAAAACGCTTAGTTTTCGGCAAGGTTGCCGGTGTACAGCTGGTAATACTTGCCCTTCTTGGCAATCAGCTCGTCGTGGCTGCCGCGCTCGATGATGCGGCCCTGCTCCAGCACCACGATGCAGTCTGCATTGCGGACGGTGGACAGGCGGTGCGCAATGACAAAGCTGGTGCGGCCGTACATTAGGCCGTCCATGCCGCGCTGCACCAGCGCTTCGGTGCGGGTATCGATGGAGGAGGTGGCCTCGTCCAGGATCAGCACCGGGGGATCTGCCACGGCGGCGCGGGCGATGGCCAGCAGCTGGCGCTGGCCCTGCGAGAGGTTGGCACCATCGCCGGTGAGCATGGTGTTGTAGCCTTCCGGCAGACGCTTGATGAAGCCATCCGCGTTGGCAAGGCGGGCGGCGGCGATGCACTCTTCATCGGTGGCATCCAGCCGGCCGTAGCGGATGTTCTCCATCACCGTGCCGGTGAACAGATGGGTGTCTTGCAGCACGATGCCCAGAGAACGGCGCAGATCGGCCTTTTTGATCTTGTGGATGTTGATGCCGTCGTAGCGGATCTTGCCGTCCTGAATGTCGTAGAACCGGTTGATGAGGTTGGTGATGGTGGTCTTACCGGCACCGGTAGAGCCGACAAAGGCGATCTTCTGGCCCGGACGGCCATACAGGTTGATATCGTGCAGGACGGTTTTTTCCGGCACATAGCCAAAGTCTACATCGGTAAAGGTGATGCTGCCTTCCAGCTTGTGGTAGGTGGTAGTGCCGTCGTGGTGCGGGTGCTTCCATGCCCACAGGCCGGTGCGCTCGTCCGTCTCCACCAGCTGGTCGTTGCGGTCGTACTTTGCGTTGACAAGGGTCACATAGCCCTCGTCGGTCTCGCTCTCTTCGTCCATCATCTTGAAGATACGCTCAGCACCGGCCAGAGCCATGATGATGCTGTTGGCCTGCATGGACACCTGACTGATGGGCATGTTGAAGCCCTTGTTCAGGCTCAGGAAAGCCACCACCGTGCCAAGGGTCGTGCCGCCCATGCCGCTCACGGCCATGGCTGCGCCTGCCAGTGCGCAGACGGCATAGCTGATGTTGCCCAGCTGGGCGTTGACCGGCATCATGATGTTGGCAAAGCTGTTGGCTTTGTTGGCGCTGTCCTTCAGCTGGTCGTTCAGCTGGCGGAAGCCGGCCAGCGCCTTCTGTTCGTGGGTGAACACCTTGACGACCTTCTGGCCTTCCATCATCTCTTCGATGTAGCCGTTCAACTTGCCCAGATCCCGCTGCTGCTGGATGAAGTATTTGCCGGACTGCTGGGTGATCTTTTTGGAGCAGAACATCATCAGCGCCACCATCAGCATGGTAACGATTGTCAGCTGCCAGCTGAGCATGCACATGCTGAAGAACACCGAAACAATGGTAATGGCGCTGGACACCAGCTGCGGGATGCTCTGGCTGAGCATCTGGCGCAGGGTATCCACGTCGTTGGTGTACACGGACATGATGTCGCCGTGGGGATGCTGGTCAAAATACTTGATGGGCAGGCTCTCCATGTGAGTGAACAGCTGGGTGCGCAGGTTGCGCAGGGTGCCCTGCGTCACGTTGACCATGATGCGGGCGTTGCCCCACGCTGCCAGAATGCCGATAACGTAGATGATGCCTACCCGCAGCAGAGCTGCTGCCAGCGGGGCAAAATCGGGGTCCTGCTGCTGGGTCATGGGTACGATGTAATCGTCCATCAGGGTCTTTAAGAACAGACTGGCTTGTACGTTTGCCAGCGCGCTGACCACGATGCAGACAAGTACAAGGATGCAGTGGGGCAGATAGTGCCGGAATACCTCATCCATGATGCGTTTCAGCAGCTTGCCCGGGTTTTCCACTTTGGGCCGGGGGCCGCCCATGCGGGGGCCGGGGCCGCGAACTTCTTTTGCCTGAGCCATTACTGTTCACCTCCCTGTTTGTCAAAGTCGCCGCCGCCCTGGGTCTGGCTGTTGTAAACTTCCTGATAGATGGCGTTGGTCTTGAGCAGCTCTTCGTGGGTGCCCAGACCATCGATCTTACCGTTATCCAGCACAAGGATGCGGTCAGCGTCCTGCACCGAGGAAATGCGCTGTGCAATGATGATCTTGGTGGTGCCGGGGATCTCCTCCCGGAATGCCTTGCGGATCTTGGCATCGGTAGCGGTATCCACGGCGCTGGTGGAGTCGTCCAAAATCAGAACCTTGGGCTTACGCAGCAGGGCGCGGGCGATGGTCAGGCGCTGCTTCTGGCCGCCGGACACGTTGGAGCCGCCCTGCTCAATCCATGTATTGTATTTGTTCGGGAAGCGCTCGATGAACTCATCGGCGCAGGCAAGCTTTGCCACACGGATGCACTCTTCCTCGCTGGCGTTCTCGTCGCCCCAGCGCAGGTTATCGAGAATGGTGCCGCTGAACAGCACGTTCTTCTGCAGCACCATGGACACCTCGCGGCGCAGCACGTCGAGGTTGTAGTCGCGCACATCCACGCCGCCCACCTTCACGGTGCCGCTCTCGGCATCATACAGGCGGGGGATCAGCTGCACAAGGCTGGATTTTGCGCTGCCAGTGCCGCCGATGATACCTAAGGTCTCACCGGGCTTGATGCTGAAGGTGATATCATTCAGCACCGGCTGGCCGCTGCCGTGCTTATACTTGAAGGTGACATGCTCGAACTCGATGCCGCCGTCCTTCACCTGCTGCACCGGCTGCTTTGCGGGGGGCAGGTCGGTGGTCTCGTCCAGCACTTCCACAATACGCTTTGCGGAAGCGGCAGACATGGAGATCATGACAAAGGCCATGCTCAGCATCATCAGGGCCATGAGGATGTTCATGATGTAGCCGAACAGAGCGTTCAGCTGGCCGGTGGTGATGGCGCCATGCAGAACGTACTTGGCACCCAGCCAGCTCAGGGCGATGTTGCAGCCGTAAACGGCGGTGAGCATGGCAGGGTTATTGAAGCTCAGGCGGCTCTCAGCGTTCACAAACTGGTCGTACAGGCTCTGGCAGGCTTTGGTGTACTTCTCGTTTTCAAAGCCCTCGCGCACGAAGCTCTTCACTACGCGGATGGCGGAGACGTTTTCCTGCACGGAAGCGTTCAGGGCATCGTAGTTTTTGAACACCCGGTCAAAGATGTGGAAGGTGGGCACCATGATGCCTGCCAGCACCGCCACCAGAAAGACCACAGCCACCACGAAGATCAGTGACAGCGGGCCGCCGATCATCAAGGCCATGAACAGGGCGAACACCAGATGCACCGGGGCGCGCACGCACATGCGCTCGATCATCTGGAATGCGTTCTGTACGTTGGTCACGTCGGTGGTCATGCGGGTGACAAGGCCTGCGGTGGAGAATTTATCAATGTTGGAAAAAGAATAATGCTGGATGTTCTCATACATAGCATCGCGCAGATTTCCGGCAAAGCCGGTGGATGCCTCGGCGGCGTATTTGCCGGCCAGAACGCCCAGCGCCAGCGCGACCACAGCCACCAGAAAGGTGAGCAGGCCGTACTTGAGGATGGCGTTCATATCGCCCTTTTCAATGCCCTGATCGATGATAAAGGCCATGATGGTGGGCAAAAGCACATCCATCACGGCTTCCAGAGCGGCAAAGAGCGGTGTCAGGACTGCGGCGCGTTTATACTCGCCCAGATGCGACACTAACTTTTTGATCATCTGAGTTACCTCCTGTTACTTTTTATTTGTTTGGTACAGAACAATTTTATACAAAACATTTTAATTGTCAAGACGTTTCAAAAAATGTTCATAATTACTAATTTAACGAACACTTTTTCGGTAGATTGCACGGGATATATGCATCTTTCCGGGGCGGTGGGCCGGGAGTTTCTCCGAAGACCGTCCGCTGGGGTGGGACCCTGTTGCCCGAAGGGCAATAGGGCGGGCGATGGAATGGCCCGATTCGTGTCTGAGGAGAAAGCTACCGGCACACCGCCCTTTTGCATCACTGCAGTGCATCCCGCAGCTTGTTTAAAAGCCGCAGCAGCTCGGTATTTTCCTCCGCTGTCAGCAGTCCGGCCACATAGTCGTCGGTCTGGTGGAAGCAGAGCATCGTCTTTTCGTGGAAGCAGATGCCCTCTTCGGTGAGTACCAGCTGCTTGAGCCGGGCGTCCTGCGGAACACTGCGCCGCTCGATATACCCCTTGCGCTCCATCAACTGCAGGATGTTGGTCACGGTGGAGCGGGTGATAGAGAACTCCCGCTCAATGTCCCGCTGGAACACGGGGGTGTCCCGGTGGCGGTAGAGATACCCAATGATCCACCCGTGCATGGGGGTGGCCTGCTCCACGTCATTTTCGCGGGCAAACTGGTTGATCTTGCGGAAGATCAGGTTGTCCACCCGGCGGATCTGCGCCGGGATGACCTGTGGGCCTTCCCAAGGGGGATCGGCGTGATTGCAGCACTCGTTTTTGGTTTCGTCACACATCATGGTTTTGTCCTTCATGGTTGTTTTGGCATTGAACAGTTTCAAATAAAACTGTTTGATAGCATACATATTATACAGCAGTCAAAGTGAATGTCAAGGGGAAGGAAACGATTTTAAATGCCCTCCGCTTTGCTCTGGGCATAAAATAATGAAATATTATTTTTCATATTGCAAACCAGCCAAGCCTGCGGGCTTGGCTGGTTTGCTTTTTCACGGAAGGGGCCGTAGTTGCAAGCGGCATATTTTCCGGTTGCGCGGTCATTTCCGAAGGAAATAAGCGCAACAGATGGAGTTTACCTTTTGGGCCATTCCTGTGAAAATGCAACAGCAGACAGCCCGCAGGCTGTCTGCTGTTGCCCTATTATAAAAATATTTTTCCGCTAAATATGCCCAGAGCGAAGCGGAGGGCATTCTAAATTATTATTCCAGATTGTGTTTTTTGCAGAACTGTTTGCTCACCCAGTACATCCCGCCCCACAGCAGAACGGCCAGCACCAGATACAACGGGTTCTTCATGGAACTGACCAGCGACTGCCCAAACACTGCCATCATGGCAATCATCACGCCCTTGCCCAGCAGCATGGTAATGAGATAGCGCTTTTCGTCAAAGTCCGAGATGCCAAAGGCCAGATGCATAAAGGAGCTTGGCGCGAAGGGCAGCAGCGCGAGCATGAACAGCGACGAAGTGTCAAAGCGGTTCACCCACTGCTGAGCCTTTTCCAGCTTGGGCGAGCGGGAGGCAAACTTCCAGAAGAAACACTTGACCACCCGCCGCCAGAACAGGAACATGATGCTGCCACCCAGCGCCACACCGGCCCAGCTGTACAGAAAACCCAGAATGCCGCCGTGAGCCGCTACATTCAGCGCCACAATGGCAATGAGCGGAAGCGGCGGAAAAAACGACTCCACCATGGCCAGCATGATGGGGGCAATGGGGCCAAGGTTGCCAAAACTGTCCAGCAGAGTTTCCCAGAACTCCAGCGTTCCCAGCTGGCGCAGACAAAAGTTCATTGTGCACATCCATCCCTTCCGCCTGCGCTTTCCCATCCGCAGGTTCCTCTATCCGTAGTATATCCATATTGTATGACACAAGCATGAACACAAAGCGACATTTTTTTTGCCCTGTGCACAGCCTCCTTGGGATACTACGAAGCTGCCGGTGCTGTTTTACTCCGCAGCCTGCTTTTCTGCGCGGGCCTTCATACGCTCCAGCTGGGCGGTGCGCTGCTTTTCCCACCGGGCAAGAGAAGCATCGTCCGGGATCTGGAGACAGCGGGCGTAGCTCCAGTGCAGGCCGTCGCGGCGGGCCAGCTTGTAGCGCTGGAACACACCCTTGCCTGCGGCATTGCTGCTGCCGGCGCAGTGGGGGCACTGGCTCAGGGTGTACCAGCTGTTGCTGCCCTTTTTCAACCATACATCATCGGGCTTGAGCGGTGCGCCGCACTCCGGGCAGCTCATGGTGTAAATTTTGGGGTCGGTGCGCCAGGTGTACTGCTCCACATAGCCGTGGAAGACCTCAAAATCCCGGTAGTCGCCGGGGGTGGGGCACAGGCTGGCCCGCAGGGATTCCTCCTCAGTGGGGTAGGCCGCAAGACCGGCCCGCAGGTCGAGCATTCGGCAGACATCGGCGGTGTACAGCGTGTCGGAAAGGGCATCGTGGAACTGCCGCTCCATGGGCAGCCCTAAGCGGGTGACGACGCTTTCCAGCGTCATGCCCTCGCCCTCTTTGCGGGGATGCTCCCGCAGGAACACCTGCTGCAGGTCGTACCAGATGGTGGGCTTTGATTCGTCGATGTTGCACAGGTACAGGTTCTGCTTGAGCACCGGTACGTCATCCATGCCCCACTCGGCAAATTCGGCATCCGGGCCGCACCACTGCATAAAGCGGCGCAGGCCCTGCACGATGGGCTCACCCTTGTCCAGATCGGCCTGCGTCAGGCCGGTGACCTTGGCAATGTGATGCTGCAGCTTACGGAAGATGCGGGGCCGCAGATGGATGGAAAAGGTGTCCAGCACGTTGGCATCCTCGTCGATCTTCACGGCACCGATCTCCACGATCTCGCCCCGGAAGGTCTGCTGCACGCCATGGTAATTAAAGGTATACGGCTGGTAGCCGATATTCCATTCCAGATCAAATAAAACCAGATTGCGCGGCATTGTTTTGTGTTCCTCTCGTTACTTTAAAATAAACTTCTCCACAGCCTCGGCCACACCGTCGTGGTCGTTGTCGGCGGCAGTCACATAGTCGGCCACGGCCTTTACCGGCTCTTCGGCGTTCTGCATGGCCACGCCCACACCGGCGTACTCGATCATGGAGCGGTCATTCAGGCCGTCGCCGCAGGCCATCAGGTTTTCGCGGCCAAGGCCCATGTGCTCCAAAAGGGCGGCAAGGCTGCCGTCCTTGGCAACGCCCAGCGGCACGGCTTCAATAAAGAACGGGCTGGAGGGGTACAGGTCGATGCGGCCGTCAAACTGCTTTTTGCCGGCGGCCCACACCTCGTCCCGGCGGGCTGGGTCCAGCGTGATGAGCATTTTGCAGATGGGGTAATCCACATACTTTGCCAGATCGTCCACGCCGGTCATGGGCAGCTTGCAGGTAAAGCACTCGCGCAGTGCCCATTTGTCGTCCGGGTGCTCGGTGACAACGCCCTCTTTATTATAGGTGATAATGGTCACGTTCTGTGCGGCGGCAAAGGCGCACAGCTCGGGTACGTACTGGGCATCCAGCTGTTTCTGGTACAAAGTCTCGCCGGTGCGGCAGTCGATGATCTTGCCGCCGTTGTAAGAAAGGATGCAGCCGCCCTTTTTATCCAGCCCCAGTTCCTTTGCCAGCGGCAGCACGCCCGCGGTGGGACGGCCGGATGCCAGCACGATGGTGACACCCTTTGCAATTGCGGCATCCAGTGCGGCGCGGGTGCGGGGTGTAACTTCTTTCTGGCTGTTGGTCAGGGTGCCATCCAGATCCAGTGCCAGAACTTTGATCTCTGCCATATAAAATCCTCTCAATTTATATAAAGGTAAAAAAGCACTTACTCTCTTATTGTACAATGAAATGCCATCATCTTTCAACCCTTGCAGAGACGTTTGTGGAAAAAGTGGTGGCACTTGAGCAGGATTTTACATCCCTTTCCGGCTTTTTACGTTGGCGCGGATGCAGCCGCACCGGTTTTACCAAAGCTTTGCGGCGGCATGGTTTTTCCCCGCAAGGCGGTGCGCTACAATAAAAGCGTTCCCACAAGAAGAAAAACGGGGCCTGAGGCAGGCCCGCAATGTTTGATTGAATGAAAAGAGAGGATCACGTCATGAAAGAAAATAAGATCTCCCGCCGCAGCTTTCTCAAGTTTGGCGCAGCTGCTTCTGCCGCCGGCATGATGGCTGCTGCACCCGTTGCCGCAAACGCAGCACAGCCGGATGCGGATGCCGCAGCCGACGAGGAGAACTGCCTGCTGGGCCTGTTCCAGAAACCCAAGTACATCTTCCTGTTCATCGGCGACGGCATGGGCACTGCCCAGATCCAGTCTGCCCGCTTCTACAAGGGCACCGTGGACAACAACGGCGCTGTGACCGAGGCCGACCTGAGCTTCACCAGCTTCCCCACCGTGGGCAGCGTGACTACCTACGACAGCACTTCTTTCTGCCCGGACTCCGCTTCCACCGCAACCTCCATCGCCACTGGCCACAAGACCGAGAGCGGTGTCATCAATATGTGCCCGTGGACCCGCGATGTGCCCTATGAGACCATTGCCGAAAAGCTGCACGCCCAGAAGGGCTACAAGGTGGGCGTCATCTCCTCGGTCAATATCGACCACGCCACTCCCGCCGCCTTCTACGCTCATCAGAAGACCCGCAAGAACTACTACCAGATCGGCGTAGAGCTGGCAAACTCCGGCTTTGAATACTTTGCCGGCGGCGAGTTCCAGAAGGTGAACGGCGACGGTGCCGGCCCCAACAACCACGAAGTAGCGGCTCAGGCAGGCTACAATGTGGTCACCACGCAGGCAGGCGCTGCTGCACTGACCGCAGGCGCAGGCAAGACCCTGATCATTGCCGAAAATCTGGCCGACGGCAAGGCCATGAACTACGCCATGGATGCCGCCGCAGGCGAGTGGCAGCTAACCGACTACGTGAAAAAGGGCATCGAGCTGCTGGATAACCCCAAGGGCTTCTTCCTCATGACCGAGAGCGGTAAGATCGACTGGGCCTGCCATGCAAACGATGCCGCTGCTTCCATCCATGATGTGCTGGAGATGAGCAACGCCGTGCAGGCTGCCGTGGAGTTCCAGCAGAAGCACCCCAATGATACCCTGATCCTCGTCACCGCCGACCACGAGACCGGCGGTATGGCCATCGGCTACAAGACCACCAACTACGACACCTTCCTGACCAATCTGGCCCACCAGAAGATGTCCTACGCAAAGTTTGATTCCACCTATGTGCAGAACTACATCGCCAACAAGACCCCCTTTGAGGCTGCCATGCAGGATGTGAAGGCAAACTTCGGTCTGACCCTGCCCAGCGACCCGGATGCCGCCAACGCCGGCAAGCTGCTGCTGACCGACTACGAGGTGCAGAACCTGCGCACCGCCTACGAGCGCACCCTGAAGGTCGGCTCTGCCAGCCAGAAGGACATGTCTCAGCAGGACTACGAGCTGTACGGTACCTATATCCCGTTCAGCATGGCCATCTGCCACACCATCAACCACAAGTCCGGCATGGACCACACCACCTACGCTCACACCGGTGCCATGGTGAACGTCTACGCCAACGGCGTGGGTGCGGAGAAGTTCGGCGGCGTGTTCGACAACACCGAGATCTTCCACAAGCTGGCCGACCTGACCAAGGTCAAGTAAAGCTTCACCGGACTGATTTTCCACATTTTCCCGGATAAAGTAAAACCTCCCCGCTCTGGAACCGCAGCGACTGCGGCCGGGCAGGGAGGTTTTGCGTTGATTATGCTGTTTGCCTTTGCGGCTCCGCGGGCGAAAAAACAAATCGGGAAAGTCCGCAGACTTTCCCGATTTGTAATTTAGAAAATGATTCCGCTGAATATGGCCAGAGCAAAGCGGAGGCCATTCAAAATTTAATTGTTGATCTCCGGGAAGCCCTCCAGCTTGCTGGTGCAGTGGGGGCAGCGCACCGCCTTGATGGAGATCTCGCTCTGGCAGTAGGGGCACACCTTGGTGGTGGGCTCTGCGGGAGCTTCCGGCTCAGCAGGCTTCTTGTGCAGGGCGTTGATGGTCTTGATGACCACGAACAGCACGAATGCTACGATCAGGAAGTTAATGATGGCATTGATGAAGGAACCAATGCCGATCATCACGTCACCCACATGGATGCCCACTTCCGAGAAATCTGCGTTGAAGAACAGGCCGATGGCGGGGTTGATGATGTCGTTCACCAGTGAGTTGACAATGGCCGTGAACGCACCGCCGATCACCACGCCGACTGCCATATCCAGCACATTGCCGCGCATGGCGAAGGCCTTGAACTCTTCAAAAAACTTTTTGATGCCCTTGATCTCTTTTTCTGCCATAAGAAAATCCACTCCTTTACTCCCTTTATGCCGCAAGGGAACGTATTTGCGTCTATGATAGCGGATTTTTGGCGTGATTGCAAGGGAAAATGACAGCCTCAGCCCTCTTTTGGCAAAAAATAAAACGGGAAAGCCCGCAGACTTTCCCGTTTTGCAAGGATGAGACAGTTCTTACTTTTCCGGTGCAGTAAAAGCGATGGGGGTAGCACCTGCAGCGGCATCCACACTCAGCAGGGAGATGGGAGCGACCTCGTAGTGCAGGGTCTCAAAGCTCTGGGTCTGGCCGTCCTCGGTGGTAAACTCCAGAATGTAGGTCACGTCGGACTGCTTGTCAGCCTCCACGTCGCGGGTGATGACGATGTTCTCGCCGTCAGCCAGACCGTTCTCGCCGGCCAGATTGTCGCCCTTCTCGTCGCTGCCTGCATCGTACAGATACAGCTCGGTGACGGTAGAACCGGTGGTGTTGTACACGGTGTACTCAGCGGTAGTGGGCTCAGCTGCTTCGCTGGAAGCAGCCTCAGAGCTTGCAGCCTCGGAAGAAGCGGCAGCAGAAGAAGCCACAGAAGAGGAAGCGGCGGTGGAGGATGCAGAAGAACCGCAGGCGGTCATGCCAACAGCCAGTGCTGCAGCGGCAGCAACGATCGCAATGTTCTTGAGTTTCATGTGAAATATACTCCTTTGAAATTTCTTCGTATTCAGATCAACCAACAGGGTGTGATGGATGATGAAGACGATTATACGGGAATTTTGACAAAAAATCAAGATGCATATGTGCATTTTGAACGATGAAACAGGAACTGTTACCAATTTGACATGAAATTGGAACATTTTAACATGAGTTGACATGAAGCAAAGTTTTGTAGGAAAGGCTGCTTGCCGCTTTCGTAAAAAGACAGCCCCATGCAGATCTTGGTCTGCACAGAGCTGTCTGGTCGGAAGGTTAAAGAAGACGCAGGGCCCAAATGGCTTTACTTGGGCTGGCGGCCGATGTAAGCCAGAATGCCGCCGTCGGCGTACAGGATCTGACCGTTTACAAAGTCGGAAGCGTGGCTTGCAAGGAACACGCAGGGGCCCACCATGTCGTCCGGCTCACCCCAGCGGCCTGCGGGGGTCTTGGCAGTGATGAACTGGTCGAAGGGGTGGCGGCTGCCGTCCGGCTGCACCTCCCGCAGAGATGCGGTCTGGGCAGTGGCGATGTAGCCGGGGCCCATGCCGTTGCACTGGATGTTGTACTCGCCGTACTCGGAGGCGATGTTCTTGGTGAGCATCTTCAGTGCACCCTTGGCGGCGGCGTAGGCAGAGACGGTCTCGCGGCCCAGCTCGCTCATCATGGAGCAGATATTGATGATCTTGCCCTCGCGCTTTTCCATCATGTCCGGCAGAACGGCCTTGGAGCAGTTGAAGGCACCGCCTACATGCACATCGATGACCCGCATAAAGTCGGCGTGGCTCATCTCGATCATGGGCACGCGCTTCATCAGGCCGGCATTGTTTACCAGAATGTCCACAGGGCCGACCTCGGCCTTGATCTTTGCAACCATGGCGTTCACAGCGTCCTCATCGGACACGTCGGCCACATAGCCGTGTGCGTCGATGCCGGCTGCCTTGTATGCTGCAAGGCCCTTTTCAAGGCTTGCTTCGGAAGAGCAGTTGAAGCAGATGGCGGCACCGCACTTGGCCATGCCTTCGGCGATGGAAAAACCGATGCCGTGGGCACCGCCGGTGATCAGAGCCACCTTGCCCTGCAGGTTGAAAGCGGAAAGATCCATGATTTTCTCCTTCTCAAGTTAAATAACCCTCTCAGTCTGCTTCGCAGCCAGCTCCCCCGAAGGGGGAGCTTTTAGATACGTTGAGGAAAGACGGATAAAAACCTCGCCCTTCGGGAGAGGTGGCATCGCGCAGCAATGACGGAGAGGGTTCAAGTTAAATTTTTAGCAAAAAGCCCCGTACCGGTTACCCGGTACGGGGCTTTTGAATGGTGCTTTTTAGCGCAGGTCAGTGGTAGCGATGTTGTCCATGTCGTCAAACTCCATGTTCTCGCCGCCCATTGCCCAGATAAACGTATAGTTCGAGGTGCCTACGCCGCTGTGAATGCTCCAAGAAGGGCTGATGACAGCATCCTCGTTGTGCATCACGATGTGGCGGGTCTGGGTAGGCTCGCCGCACATGTGGAACACCACCTGCCCCTCGGGCAGTTCAAAGTAGGTATAAATTTCCATGCGCCGCTCGTGGGTGTGGCTGGGCATCGTGTTCCAGTTGGAACCGGATTCCAGTTCGGTCATACCCATGCTGAGCTGGCAGGTCTTCAGCACATCCGGGTGGATGAACTGATTGATGGTGCGCTTATTGCAGGTCTCGACGCTGCCCAGAGGACGATGGTTTGCATCGGCCATCTTGATCAGGCGGGTCTCGTAAGAGCAATGTGCGGGAGCGGATACCATGTAGAACTTGGCGGGATGCTCCGGGTCGGCGGAAGCAAAGGTGACTTCCTTGGTGCCCTTGGTGATGTACAGGCAGTCCTTGTAGCCCAGCTCGTACTTCACGCCGTCGGCCACCACGATACCGGTGGAATCCTTGCCGATGTTGAACATGCCGATCTCGCGGCGCTCCAGAAAGTAGTGGGTGCCGAAGTTTGCCCACACATCGATGCCCTTGTCGATGGACACGGTCTCGTGCACCGGCATGCAGCCCAGCGTGACCATGCGGTCCACATGGCTGTACACAGCAACGACCTCATCGGCCTTGTACAGGCCGGTGATGAGCATTTCGTCCCGCATTTCCTCAGTGGTATAGCGCTTGAAATCCTTCTGGTTGCAGGAGTAGCGGATATCCATTCTGGACTCCTTCCTGCAATTAGCGCTGGATACGGCCGGAACCGTCGCCGCCAGCCAGCTTCTCGACCTCGGACACGGTCATCATGTTGTAGTCGCCCTCGATGGAGTGCTTCAGAGCAGAAGCAGCAACAGCGAACTCAACAGCATCCTGAGTGCTCTTGCCGTTCAGCAGAGCGTAGATCAGGCCGCCGCCGAAGGAGTCACCGCCGCCAACGCGGTCGATGATCTTCAGCTCGTACTTCTTGGAGAAGCAGTACTCATTGGAAGCAACATCGTACAGCATTGCGCTCCAGCCGTTCTCGGAAGCGTTGTGGCTCTCACGCAGGGTGATAGCGACCTTCTCGAAGTGGAACTTGTCAGCCAGCTGCTTTGCAACGCTCTTGTAGCCCTCAGCATTCAGCTTGCCGCCGTAGATATCGGTAGCCTCGGCCTCGATGCCGAACACGTCCTTTGCGTCCTCCTCGTTGGAGATGCACACGTCAACATACTGGCACAGATCGGTCATGGCAGCGCGGGCCTGCTCACGGGTCCACAGCTTGCCGCGGTAGTTCAGGTCGCAGCTGATCTTCACGCCGTGAGCCTTAGCAGCCTTGCAGGCCTCCAGGCAGATCTCAACAACGTTTGCACCCAGAGCCGGGGTGATGCCGGTGAAGTGGAACCAGTCCACGCCCTCGAAGATCTTATCCCAATCAAAGTCGGAGGGCTGAGCCAGCTGGATGGCGCTGTTGGCACGGTCATAGATGCAGACGGAACCACGCTGAGAAGCACCCTTCTCGTTGTAGTAGATGCCAACGCGATCGCCGCCGCGGGTGATCATGCTGGTGTCAACGCCGTAACGGCGCAGGCTGTTGACAGCGGCCTGACCGATTGCGTGTGCGGGGAGCTTAGTGACGAAAGCTGCGTCCAGACCGTAGTTGGCCAGAGAAACAGCAACGTTTGCCTCGCCGCCGCCGAAGCTGAACTCCAGGCTGTTAGCCTGAACGAAACGCTCGTAGTTGAACGGCTGCAGACGAACCATCAGTTCGCCAAAAGTAACGACTTTCATTGGTTATTCTCCTTTTATTTACAGGTGTTTATGACCTTCTGCTGCGGGGCATCCCCGGCGCAGCAGGGCTTTTACGGATAGGGGAGCCGGAGCTCAGGCCTGAACCAGGTGGAATGCGAAGCCGCCGATCTCGTCTGCAAAGTAGCAGGCGATGGTCTTGCCGTTCTTCACGACCTTGCTGTCCAGATCGAACTTGGCACCGCGCTGAGACAGGTGATAGATGGCACGATCCACGTTGTTGCAGCCGATGGCGATGTGGCCATTGGTGCCGCGGCCGACCTTCTTCATGATCTCGAACTCCTTGTTGCCGACAAAGATGCTGGAATTGCCGGGAGCGACCTTCATGTTCAGCAGGCTGCCGATGAGGTTTGCCAACTTCATGGCCTCTTCCTCGTTCTCGGTGTTGATGCCAACGTGCATCAGCTTCAGGCCCAGCATGGTGTCAACCGCTTCCTTGCTCTGAGCGGTGATCTTTGCCCAGTCGCCAGCCTTGATCACGTCGCTCTTGCACATCCAGGTGCCGCCCACAGCGAAGATCTGGTCATAGCCCAGATAATCGTTGACGTTCTTTGCATTGACACCGCCGGTGCACATCCAGCGTGCGCTCTTCAGGGCAGCGCCGATGTTCTTCAGCATGCCGACACCGCCGTTTGCCTCAGCGGGGAAGAACTTCAGGGCCTCGCAGCCCATGTTCATAGCCTGCTGCATCTCGCCTGCAGAGCAGGTGCCGGGCATCATGATGCCGCCCTTGTCGATAACGTGCTTGCAGACTTCGGGGTCGAAGCCGGGAGCAACGATGAAGGAAGCACCAGCTGCCATTGCACGGTCAGCCTGCTCGGTGGTCAGGACAGTGCCTGCGCCCAGCAGCATCTCGGGCATCTCCTCGTGGATCTTGCGGATGCACTCCTCAGCGCATGCGGTACGGAAGGTGACCTCAGCTGCGGGCAGACCGCCGTCAGCCAGAGCCTTGCACAGGGGCAGGGCTTCATCAACGCTGTTAAAAGCGATAACAGGGATAATGCCGATCTGATAGACCTTTTCTACGATGGGATTCATAAATGCATTTCTCCTTTTAGTTTGAACTCTCTTGGTGCGCGTGGGCTGCCGTTTAGGCATGGTGCACCCACTGTGCGCTTGTAATATTAGTATAAACGACGGAAACAAGTTTGGTAATGCTCAACAAGCACAATGTTTTGCATAAGAGCTTGTATACATTGCACAAAAATGACGAATGACCTGAAAAGCAGGGCCGTTTTGCCCCGGTTTGCTCAGATGCCGAGCCTGCCGAACAGCTCTGCAACGCCGTCGTGATCGCAGTCGGCTTCGCTCACAATGCTGCCAATGGCCTTGATCTGGGGCATTCCGTTGGCCATAACAGCGGCGATCCCTGCCTTTTCCAGCATGGCGCGGTCGTTCTCGCTGTCGCCCACGGCAAGGGTATTCTCGTGGGGGATGCCCAGCAGGTCGGCCAGAGCCAGCAGGGCACTGCCCTTATCCACACCGGCAGCGGTCACTTCAATGTTATCCGGCGAACCCTGCACCACGGCCACGCCCGGGATAGCCTGAAACTTTGGCAGGGCAGCGGCGGTCTTTTCGGTGCTGTCGAAGAACATGCACAGTTTTTCGATCTCGTGCGCATGGCGGGACATCCAGCTCTCGATGCCGGGAATGACGGTAAAGCGGCCGTCGGTCAGGTTCTGCCGCGCCTCGGAGGAGAGAAAGTGGGCGGTGCGGGAGGTGAGCTTTGCAATGCCCTCCGGAGTCTTGATGGCAAGGCCGTCGCTGAATACGCTCAGCTCGCCATCGTACTGCTGGAACAGGTCAAAAGCTTCCCGTGCCACTTCTGTCGGCATCAGGCGGCGCAGCAGGCAGGCGGGTTCGCTGGTGTGGCGCTGGGCAGCGTTGGCATAGCGGCTGTGCACAGCACCCATGGGGTCATCGCCAAGGTCCCACACGGCGGCACCGTTGGAGGTGATGGCATACCGGATGCCGGGCAGCTTTGCCACAACAGGCGGCAGGCTGGCCAGCGGGCGGCCTGTGGCGGGCACCACCACCACGCCATGCTCTACAGCGCGGGCAATGGCTTGACGGGTGGCAAGGGTGACCTCGTTGTTCCGGTTCAGCAGGGTGCCGTCCAGATCCAGCGCGGCAAGGCGGACAAGGGGAAAGCTTTGCAACATAATGGCTCCTTTTATAATAGGTACGCTCAAAAACAGAGCGCAAGTTTACAACACTCTTTTTATTTTATCGCACCGGAAAGGTTTGCGCAAGATGGCGTGATGTGGTATAATCATATCTTATCACATTGAAAATATAGGAGAAATACCATGAATCCCAAACAATTGTGGAGCCGGCGCCGCCCGCACCTGTGGTTCCAGCTGTACTGGGTGGTGTATCTGATCTGGTTCTTCTGGCTGGATCTGACCATCAAAGATCCCAAATATATCATCCACGCCCCGCTTGATGACCGGATCCCCTTCAATGAGTGGTTCATCTTTCCGTATTGCAGCTGGTTTGTGCTGCTGGCTGGTGTGACGGCCCTGCTGTGGTGGTGCGACACCCAAAGCTACGATAAGCTCTGCCTGACCATGTTTTCCGGCATGACCTTCTGCCTGATCCTGTACATGCTGCTGCCCAACGGTCTGGATATCCGCCCCACAGTGGATGCGGTGGGCCGCAGCAACATTGCAATGAGCATCATGCAGCTGATCTGGAGGGCGGATGCCTCGGTCAATGTGTGCCCGTCCATCCATTGCCAAAGCTCGGCCTGCATGGCACTGGCGTTCAGCCACAGCAAGCTGGCAAAGGAGCGCCCGGCCCTGAAAATTCTGGCCTGGGTGTGGGCTGCACTGATCTGTGCGTCCACCGTGTTCACCAAGCAGCACTCCATCATTGATGTGGTGTGCGGTCTGGCCGTGGCCTTTGTGTGGGTGCCGGTGGTGTACCGTTCCGCTAAAAAGTAAACGCAGCAAAAGCCCTTCACCCGGAGGGCTTTTGTGCTGCCATGGGGCCTGTCTTGACAAAACAGAGAAAAATGTTGGCGATTTTTAGTTGCAGCCACACTTGACAGCCGCCCTGTGGTTGGGTAATATGGTCTTGATAACTTCAATACTAGTATATCAATTTTTGCTTTACACCGGAGGTTGAAGGGAGAGAGACCACATGCCATTACTGAGTGCGCGCGAAACGGCATACCAGACGATCCGCAGCCGGATCATCACGATGGAGCTGAAGCCCGGTGATCCGCTGAATGACCGGGAGCTGGCCGAAGAGCTGGGCATCAGCCGTACGCCCATGCGGGAGGCTTTGCTGATGCTCAATCTGGCCCGCATGGTGGACATCAAACCGCAGAGCGGCACCCATGTGGCACCCATCAACCTAAAGTTGATGGAGATGGAGCAGTTTGCCCGCTATACACTGGAAAAAGAGATCCTGAACCGGCTGCGCGGCCGTGTGACACCCCGGCAGGAGGAAGAATACCGCAGCAACATTGAGACATACCGTGTGCTGGAAGCGGATATGAGCCAGCCGGACCGCACTGCCCGTATGCTGGAGCTGGATAATGCATTCCACCGCAAATCCTTTGAGTTGTGCGGCATGGAAGCTCACTACGACCACATGCTGGCCAGCCTGCAGCATGTGGAGCGCATCCGCAAGTTCAGCCTGCAGACCGAGGAAAACAAGTCGGTCTGCTCCTCGCACACGGCAATTCTGGAAGCACTGCTGCACGGCAGCACGGACGACGTGAGCGAAGCGCTGGAAAGCCACCTGAGCCGGTATAAGCAGTCGGTGGCGCAGGCCCGCAGCGTCCACCCGGAATATTTTATTGATGAATAAACTTGAGGGAGAAACCGTTGGAAGAGGGCAGGTTCCTCTTTTTTGCATAAAATATAAAAAAATTGAATTACTTGAATCACGTTATTGACCAAAACAGCGTTTTGCGGTAAAATCGAGGTACAATCGGCATGGTATCATGCCGGTTCCCGACGCAGTGTGCCGTGGGGCGCGGCTGTGCGATCCCTTTACAGAATAAGGAGGTCTTAAGCAATGAAGGCCAAACGATTGATAGCTCTTGCACTGGCAGCAGTGTTCATGCTCAGCGCGGCAGCAACGCCGGTGTTTGCCGCAGCAGCTCTGCCGCAGGAAAATGCAGCGCTGGAGCAGCAGAATGATATGGTTTCCATCCGGCTCAAAGCCACGGGCGACCTTGTTTATGGCTCCAACTACAAGCTGGAGGTGCAGACCAACCCTGCCGATACCCAGTATATCGGTGTTGTGGTGGGCGTTGGCGGCGAAGCGAATGGCTATGTGACGCTGGTGCTGTCGGATAAGATCCGCACGCTGCTCAAGATGATCCCGCTGCCCAAGAAGATGTCCAAGACACCGGATCAGGCAGAGGAGTTCAATGTGTACAGCTACCTCAAGCAGCTGATCGACGGCAACGATGTCAGCGTGCTGCTGCGGGTGGCCGATGAGGCCGTCTCGGTGATGGATGTACTGCACTTCTATGTGCCTACCATCGATCAGGTGTCCAACGGCCTGCGCCTTGCGCTGAACCTAATCCGCAAGTATCTGCCGGAGGGCGCGTTCAGCCGCATTTATCTGGACGAGCAGCCGGTGGATGCCGGCAACTATGTGGCCGGTGCACTGGCGCTGGAAAGCAGCGATATGAACACAGCAGGCTTTGCCATGTTCAAGATCAAGCCCAAGACAAACGGCGTGCGCATGTACTGGGCACAGCAGGCCGAAAAGCCCATGACCGCCGTAGAGCTGCAAAGCTTCAATGAAGCGGCTGTGCTGGAAGTGGATGGTCAGGTGGTGCCCACCGATAAGATCCGCTACAGCTACAAGAAGTCCGGCTGGGGCTGTGATGCCACCAGCGAGCTGCCCACAGAGCCGGGCACCTATGTGCAGACGGCAGAGATCGGCGGCAATTACTCCTGCAGCAAGATCAGCCGCAACATCACCGTAAAGTGATGCCATAAAGCAAAAACAAGACCCCGCACCAGAAGGTGCGGGGTCTTGCTGTATCTTATGAGAAAAACGGGATCACATGCGGAACCGGAAGCCCCAGCCGCCGCAGCAGCAGTTGCAAAGCAGGTTCAGCAGGATCATGCTCCAGCACCACTGCATCAGGCCGCCGGGGCTGGTGTAGGTGGCCTGTGTGGTGCGGTAGGTCTGGCCGGGGTTCTGCATCCGGCGCAGGTGCATCTGGTACTCGGTGTTGCTCGGGTCCAGCTGCACGGCACGGCGGGCATCCTGCAGCGCATCGATGCGGTTGCCCAAGCCCTGATTTGCGAGGGAGGAAAGATAATACCACCGGGCATTGCGGCCGGTCATGCCGTCCAGCACGCGGCGGGCCTCCGCATAGCGGCCATTGGCCACAAAGTTGCGGGCGGCCTGCATCTCCGGGCTGTCGGAGCCGGAATAGCTTGCGCCCTGCTGGCCATAACCCTGCTGGTAGCCGCCAAAGCCAAACCCGAAACCGAACGGGTCAAAGCCATCGAATCCGTCAAAACCGCCGTAACCGTTCTGATAACCCTGCTGCTGGTAGCTCTGCTGGCCGTAACCCTGTTGTTGGTAGCTGCCGTAGGGATTTCCGCCCATCTGGGGGCCGGTCTCGCCCTTGGTAATGGCATCGTAAGCCGCCTGCACTTCCTTGAAGTGCTCCTCGGCGGTAGGATCGTTGGGGTTCAGGTCCGGGTGCCAGCGCTTGCACTTGGCGCGGTATGCTTTTTTGATCTCGTCATCGCTTGCGCCGCGCGAAACGCCCAGCACCTCATAGGGGTCTCTCATGGATATACTTCCTCACGTCTCATTTCGCGCAGCCACAGCGCCGCGCAATGTTTATAGTCTACCGTATTGCCGTGGAAAAATCAAGACAAAGCCGCCATTCAGCCACGGCTGCGGGCCTGCTTGGCTGTTTTGCAGTTGTATTTGAGCCATACGCCGGAGTAAAGGATGTTGCGCAGCAGGTCTGCGTCCTCCACGCAGGGCAGGCGTTCAAAGCTCTGGGCACACTGCGCCAGCAGCAGCTCAAAGATCTCTTTCATCTCTTCCTCATAGCCGGGCTGCTGACTGAGTACTTTCAGCGGATTGTAGGCCCCCTTGCGCTGGTCATGCTCCAGATCGTCATAGGCATCCAGCAGGTAGATGAACTTGCCCAGATGGAAGCCGATGCTGCGCAGCTCCGGCGACCAGTGATCCTGCCGGTAGTCGAACAGCTCTGCCATCAGCTCGCCAAAGCAGCCGGACACGGCATCCAGATCTTCGCTCCCGGCAGCTTCATATTCTGCCAGCCTGTCCAGACAGGTGCGGATGGCGCTGCACTGACGGGGCCAGCGGCTCTCGGCAGCCTGCTTACAGCCGGTAAGCAGCTTTTCATATCCAAGGCCCAGCAGGCTGCGGTCGTCCTTCCACTTATCCTCGGCGTTGTAGTAGTGCAAGGCTACGCTCAGATCTGCACAGTAATCGGTGGGGGAGGCTGCCCGCCATTCCACACCGCCCAAGGGGTGGATGGGGCACCGGTCGTGGCCGGAAGAAGCTTCGGTCTCGCCCTCGTACAGGCTGCACAGCAGCAGGTTCAGGAAGGTGAGGTCATAGCTCAGCGTAAAGCGGCCCCGCAGGCCGTGCAGTGCGTCGATGCGGCGGCACAGCCCGCAGTAGGCGGTGCGGTATCGCTTTTGTGCTTCGTCCGAAAGCGCAGCCTGATTGGGCACAACATAACCAAACATGGCCGCTCAGCTCTTTTTGATGAACTGGGTGCCGCAGCGCGGGCAGGAGATCTGGATGCGGCCGCGGCCACGGGGCACACGCAGCTTCTGACGGCACTTGGGGCAGCGGTAGTAGTGGTAGAGCTTGCGGTTGGCCCACTGATCCTTCAGACCGCGGAACTTACGGTCTACGCGGTCCTTCAGAGCATAGTACTGGTAGTTCTCCTCCGTGCGCTTGGAAATGTTGCGGCTGAGCGAGCGGTAGTAGCACAGCACCAGCAGCACCAGACCCAGCCATGTGAACAGGCTGAAGCGGGTGAGCAGCGAGATCAGCAGCAGCACGATGGACGCGATGCTCAAAAACTGGTTCAGGCCATCGGTACCGTAGCGGCCGATCATAAACTGACGGAATTTTTCTCTCATAACTCCTGCATCCTTTGTTTTGGAATCAAAGCGGGCGCGCCCGCCGTTATTTTACAGTTCTTAGGATACCAGTCAACCATGATGAAATTTTGAACAGAGTGCAAATCTATCATGAAGGGACGGAAATTAAGCTTCCCGGCAACGGATGGTCACCACGGCATCGGTATCCAGCGCACCTTCCATGCGGCAGTGCAGCACGGCGCGGCCCGCTTCGCCGGTGGTGGCAAGGTAGGTGCCCGCCATGCCGCCGCGCAGCGGCACCACGCTGGGACCAATGATCTTCAGCGGGCCGTCCACGCTCAGCTGAACGGCTTCGCCGCAGTAGGGCAGCAGGCTGCCGTTCTGGTCGATGGCGCGCAGGCTGACAGCGGCGCAGTCCCAGGTGGGGCCGTCGGTGAGGATGGGGTTGTGCACGGTGCATTCCAGCCGGACGCTCTGCACCGGTTCCCGCACCACGGTGCGCACGGTGCGGCCATGCCACACGGCTTCAAAACGGTAGGCTGCGCACGGTGTGCCCAGCACGCCGATGTATTTGTAATACATGCGGGCTACTTCGTTCCAGCTCAGCCGCAGCGAAAGCATCCGCGCCTTGGAAAGCGGCGAAAGCTCCATGGCATCCCGGCGCATCTCGTTCAGGATAGCGGCTGTCATCTGGGCGGAGGCCTGGTCCATGCCCTCGTACTTTTCCAACAGAGAACCCACAAAATCGTTGATCTCAATGGGCGGATGCGTCATGGCGGCAAAACGGCCGTGCCGGTCAGGCGTGAACTCGGCAATGTAGTCGTTGCCGCGGTACAGCCGCACGCTTTCGGCGTTGGTGAACACCCAGCAGGCCGTGGGAACGCCGCCGGGCAGGTCGCCCAGTGCCATGCCGGAAGAGACTTCCAGCACGATGTCCGAGGGGGAACGCGGCGTTTTCTGGCTTGCATATACCGCTGCCGAAAGCTTCGGGTTGCGGAACATATCCATCACACCGTGGTAGCAGATGCGGTCGCCGCTGCCAAATTCCCGGTGGGTGTTGTAATCGGCCATGCACCAGCCAAAGCTGCCGGCCACACCCTGCTGCGCAATGGAATCGTTGATCCCGGCGGCATAGCGCAGAGCCTGCACCAGCCGGTGGGTCTCGTCGTCAAAGGGCTTGGTGGGCAGCTGCTGCCCGCCGAACTCGCTGATGAGGTAGCCCTTGCGGGGATCGGAAGTCACCGCGGCGCGGGCTTCGCAGGCGGCACCGCGCCCACGGTAAGAGTAATCGTTGTAGGCGTAAACATCCTCCAGCAGCTGGCTCTTGCGGTGGTTCCGCGCGCCTGCCGTGGGGCGGGTGGGGTCCAGCCGGTGGATGGCCTCGTTGGTGCGCTTATAAAACGCTTCGTCGTCGGCGCTGCCGTTCACACGGGCACCCCACAAAAAGATGCTGGGGTGGTTGCGGCACTGGCATACCATCTCGCGGCAGTTCTGCAAGGCCTGCGCCTTCCAGCTCTCGTCGCCAATGTACCGCCAGCCGGGCATCTCGGTGAACACCAGCAGGCCCAGCTCATCGCAGGCATCCAGAAACGCAGGGCTCTGGGGGGAATGGCTGGTGCGCACCGCGTTGCAGCCAAGGTCTTTTTTCAGGATCTGAGCATCCAGCCGCTGGATGCTGTCCGGCATGGCATAGCCCTGATAGGCGTAGCTCTGGTGGCGGTTCAGGCCCCGCAGCTCCACGCGCTGACCGTTCAGGTACAGCCCGCCTGCCACGAACTGCACGGTGCGGAAGCCGAAGCGGATGGTCTTTTCGTCCAGCACACGGTCCGGCAGACCGGCAGAGCCGGGGCGGATCAGCTGTACGGTGAGGGTGTACAGGGTGGGATGCTCGATGCTCCACGGGTGCACACCGTTCAGCACGCCGGTGATGGGCAGGGAAAGCTCGCCGCTGTAGGCGGCGCGGCTGCCGGAAGGGCTGCGGATCTCGGCCTGCAGGGTGCAGCCTACCGTCTCACCCACGGTGGAGGTATAGATGCGGAAATCGCCCTCGGCCTTTGTCTCGATGAACACATCCCGCAGATAGGCGGGTTCCTTGATGTCCAGACTGACGGCACGGTAGATGCCGCCGTAGGTCAGGTGATCGATCTGCCCGCCAAAGGGAGGAATGTTCAGATCCTCGCGGCTGTCGCAGCGCACAGCCACCACGTTTTTCTGACCCAGATGCAAAGCGCTGGTCAGATCTACCGTGAAGGCGGTGTAGCCGCAGGCGTGGTGGAACAGCCGCCGCCCGTTGCAGAACACGGTCGCGTCATGGGCAACAGCACCAAAGGTGAGCAGAACAGTGCGGCCTGCCCACTCTCTGGGTGCAAAAAACTCCCGCCGGTAGCCGCACAGGCACTGGTATTCATTTTCGTTGCAGTAATTGTAGGGCAGCACCCGCACAGTGTGGGGGATGCGCACCGGTTCCAGTTCCAGTCCGCACTCCGGCCGCACCAGTGCCGGGTCGAACCGGGGCGTGAACAGCCAGCCTTCATTCCAATCGTAGTGTTCCATACAAGGGTCTCCATCCTGCTAAAATCACTTTACATCTTATAGTAACACAAACTTATGAACGAAAAAAGAAGCGGAAGGCGCTTTGAAAAAGGTTTTTTGCTGTTTTTGGCACGAAATGGCGTGGACTGCAAAGAAAAAGAGGCTCAGAGCAGCTTACGGACTGTTCTGAGCCTCTGGATCAGAAATTGATTTTCCGATCAGCGGATAAAATTGGTCATGGGGCGCTTGGGGTTCTGCGGGTGTTCAAAGCCTGCGGCCCTGCCTGCTTCGATGCAGTGCAGCAGCCATGCCATGTTGCGGCCCAGCTCCTGCATTACGGCGCAGCCCTCGGCATCCTGCAGCACCTGCTCGGCATTGGAGCCGTGCACCATGGCCCAGTAGGAGCCGTTCACCAGCGGCATGTGGAAGAACTGCGGGTACTTTACCAGCTGGTCCAGCGTGGTGGTGGTGCCTGCACGGCGGGCCGAGCAGCAGATGGCGGCGGGCTTGTAGGCCAGATATCTGCCGCCCGCGTAGGCAAGGCGGTCCATGAAGCTGGTCATGTTGCCGGATGCGGATGCGTAGTGCACCGGGCTGCCGAACACGAAGCCATCGGCAGTTTTGGCCTTCTCGATGGCCTCGTTGACCACGCCGCCAAACACGCAGCCGTTGCCTGCGGCACAGCCGCCGCAGCCGATGCAGCCGCCCACGGGTTTGCCGCCGACATGCAGGATCTCAGTGTCCACACCGGCATCGTTCAGTTCCTTTGCAATGAGCGAAAGGGCGGTATAGGTGCAGCCTTTTTCGTGCGGGCTGCCGTTGATGAGCAGAACTTTCATGGGAATACTCTCCTTTTATGCCAGAATGCGCCGCAAAAGCCCGGCGCTGCCGGTTTTATTGTAGCACAAACCGCCAGACGGCGCAACGCGCGGCCCTTGACAAGAATATGCAGTTGGGTGATAATAAAGTGATACAAAAAACGTGTTTGCAGCCACATCTTCCGGCTGCAAGGAGGAGGAAAGAGAACATGCGCGTGATCGCAGGAGAAGCCCGGGGCCGCAGTCTGGAGGCCCTGCCGGGGACCGACGTGACCCGGCCCACCCTTTCGCAGGTAAAGGAGGCGATGTTCAGCATCGTCCAGTTCGACCTGCCCGGCGCACGGGTGCTGGACCTGTATGCGGGCAGCGGCCAGCTTGGCATTGAAGCACTGAGCCGCGGCGCGGCGCGCTGCGTGTTTCTGGACGAGAACCGCGAGGCGGTGAACATCATCATGCGCAACTGCAAGGCCTGCGGCGTGTTCGACCGCAGCCGCGTCAATATCGGCGAGGCTGCGCGGTATCTTTCCGCCTGCCGCGAGCAGTTCGACATCGTACTGCTGGACCCGCCCTTCCGCAATGGTACACTGGAAAAGATCCTGCCTGCGGTGGATAAATGCACCGCGCCCGGCGGCATCGTGCTGTGCGAGAGCGAAACCGGCATCGTGCTGCCGGCCGAGGCTGGCGGCCTGACCCTGAAAAAACAGTACAAGTACGGCAGGGTGCTGCTGTGGAAATACACAAAGCCCATGCAGAACACAGACCCTGCCGAGAACGAACCGAAGGGAGAAGCACTATGAACGTGAACGAACTTTTGGATACCATTGAGGATGCTCTGGAGGAAGGTGCCAATGTGCCCCTTTCCGGCGGCAAAAAGATCGTGGATGTGGAGCAGATCCGGGATTATCTGGACGAGATCCGCGCAAACCTGCCCGGCGAACTGCGGCAGGCCCAGCAGATCGTGAACGACCGCGCTCAGATCGTGGAGACGGCCAACGCACAGGCACAGGCCATTGTGAAAAAGGCTGAGGAGCGGGCGCGCATTCTGGTGAGCGAAGCCGAGATCGTGAAGGCTGCACAGCAGCGCGCCGGGGAAATCACCACTGCAGCCCAGAACGAGGCCCGCACCCTGCGCCAGACCGTGACCGACTATTGCGACAACATGCTCAAGAACACCGAGGAAACGATGGTGGAAAATGCGGCACAGGTAAAGAATGTGCGCGCAAATCTGCGCCAGAACGCCAAGAAAAACGGCTGAAGACAGCCTTTTTCACACACAAATTACACATACGGCAAAAACCAAAGTTCCTGCAGGCAGAAATGACGGCCGACAGGGACTTTTTTTGTTGCATTTTGCGGCAAAAACGGGAGCACAAACCCTTGCAATCAGGGGCCTGATTTGTTAAAATAAAACTGTGTTATCGGGTAAAAGTGTGCGCTGTGTGCACAGCGCCCGGAACACGGAAAGCTTATGAACTGAGAAAGGAGGCCGCAGCGATGGAACTTGAAACACAAGCAGCCTTTGACCCGGCCTCGTTTGAGCATATCCCCGTTCTGCTGAACGAGTGTCTGGAGGGTCTTTCCATTGATCCGGCCGGCACCTACCTTGACGGCACTGCAGGCGGCGCGGGACATTCCCGCCAGATCGCCTTGCGGCTGGATGCAGAAAAGGGCGGCAGGCTGATCTCGCTGGATCAGGACCCGGACGCGGTGCAGACCGCGCGTGCCCGCCTTGCGGGCCTGCCTGCCACGGTGGTGCAGATCAACTTCCGCTATGCCGGACAAGCTCTGGAAAGCCTTGGCATCGACAAGGTCAACGGCGCGCTGCTGGATCTGGGCGTTTCCAGCCATCAGCTGGACGATGCGGCCCGCGGCTTTTCCTACCGTGCGGATGCACCGCTGGACATGCGGATGAGCCAGCAGGGCGAAACGGCAGCGGACCTTGTGAACACCGAGAGCCGCGAAGAGCTGGCACGCATTCTGCGGGATTACGGCGAAGAACCTTTCGCATGGCAGATCGCGGGCAGAATCGTGGAGGCAAGGGAGAATTCTCCCATCGAAACGACCCTGCAGCTGGCAGACATCGTGGCCAGCGCCATGCCCCCGGCGGAACGCCGCAAAAACAAGAACCCTTCCCGCCGCACCTTTCAGGCGCTGCGCATTGCAGTGAACCATGAACTGGATGCGCTGGAAGAAGGCTTGGATACCATTTTCGATCATCTTGCGCCGGGCGGCCGGCTGTGCGTGATCACCTTCCACTCGCTGGAGGACCGGCTGGTGAAGAACAAATTTCGCCGCTGGTCCACCGCGTGCACCTGCCCGCCGGAGTTTCCGGTGTGCGTATGCGGCGGCAAAGCCAAAGCGAAGCTGATCACCCGCAAACCCATTGAAGCAAACAGTCAGGAATTGGAAGAGAACCGGCGCAGCCGGTCCGCCCACCTGAGAGTTTTGGAAAAATGCTGAACGGCAGAAGCCGTTGTGTGAGGAGGAGAGCAAACCATGGGTCAGGCAGCATATGATTATAACGCGGTACGCCGCAGAAAAGCCCCGCAGACACAGCGCAAGGCAGATCTGCGGGTAGCAAAGGGCGGCAAGCGTCGGCTTTCGCCGCTGCAGGCAGCGGTGCACAACGCCATGCATCTGGTAGCAGCAGCACTGCTGGTGGGGTTTGCCATCAGCCTGCTGTGGAGCGAGTCCAAGCTGGTGGAGCTGAACGACCAGATTCAGGACGCAAAGGCTCAGCTGGTCAGTGAGCAGAGCCAGTATACTTACTATAACAGCACCCTGAACAGCAAGACCAACATCACCAGCGTGGAAGAGACGGCCGGCAGGCTGGGCCTGATGAAAATTGATCAGAGCCAGATCACCTACATCCGTTTGGGCGAGAGCGACACGCTGGAGCGCACCCAGTCCGCTGTGCGGCAGTGGACCGACTTTATCTACAACGGTGCCGTGAACATTCTTGGCACTGTAAAGTGAACCAAATACGGGAAAGCGTGCGGCAGCGCACGCTTTTTCGGTTTATACACCCTGTTTGCAGGGCAGTTCCAAATTTGACAAAAGCGCGGCAGAAGGCAGCAAATGCCCGCTGCCGCAGGAGCATACCATGTGGAAATTCTTCCGAAAATTCATCAAAAAAATAAAAGGCCCCTGGCCGGAAACCAGCACCGGTGCCCGCATGAACCCCAGAACCAGTCTGATCTGCGGCGGTCTGGCCCTTGTGGTCATGGGCCTTGCTGCGGCCCGTGTGACCTACAGCCTGTATGATATCCAGATCAAAAACGGTGACACCTACCGCCAGCTGGCCGCAAAGCAGCAGCTGCTGGATACCACCATCAAGGCCACCCGCGGCGAGATCTACGATACCTCCGGCATCACGCTGGCCTCCACCAGCGTGGTGTGGACCATCTGGGCCGACCCGGACAACAGCAAAATCTTATATACCACCACCGGCAAGGATGAGGAGGCGGTGCGCACGCTGGACACGGCCATGTGCGCCGAGGTCAGCCGGGAACTGACCCTGCGCCTGCTTTCCGGCGACGGCGAAAGTCTGGACGCGGTGGACACTTCCTCGGAAGCGTACCAGACCCAGTACCAGAAGGTTTACGATGCACTTTCCAAGACGGACACCAAGTATCAGGTGCTGGCCGCCAAGGTGAACAACGCTGTCAAGCTGTCCATCGAATCCTACGTTTCCCAGTTCAACAAGGCACACAAGCGTGCCACTGAGACCTCACGCAAGGGCAACATCTCGGTCGGCAGCGAGAAGAGCTTCCAGCGCAATTACCCCTACGGAGCGTTTGCAGCGGCAGTGCTGGGCTTTACCGATGCGGACGGCATTGGTACTTACGGTCTGGAAAAATCCTATCAGTCCACGCTGGCCGGTGTGGATGGCCGCACCATTACCCAGCGCAATGCCTACGGCAACGCCATTGCGGACGAGAATGCCACCACCTTTGCAGCCAAGGATGGCTCCAATCTGGTGCTTTCGCTGGATGTGAATGTGCAGGAGATCGTGGAACGGTATCTGAACGAAGCCATTGCAGCCAACACGGTGGAGAACCGCGGCTGCGCCATCGTGATGAACGTCAAGACCGGTGCCATCCTTGCCATGGCTTCCAAGCCGGATTTTGACCCCAACGACCCGCTGGACTACAGCGCAAATCTGGATTACCTCAACGAGCTGGTGCGCGCTGAGCCGGAGCTGTACGGCATCTACAAAAAGGATGAGAACGGCAACGAGCTGAAGGACGCAAACGGCAACCGCATTCTGGACGAGGAGGGCGATTACTCCGGCTACTTCCGCGATATCCAGTGGAAAAACAAGGCCATCACCGAGTTGTACTACCCCGGCAGTGTGTTCAAGGTGATCACCTCGGCCATGGGCGTGGACTCCGGCCTTGCAAACATCAACACCACCTTTACCTGCGCCGGTGCTTACGGCGTGGCAAAGGAGACCTACCACTGCGCAGGCCACAAAGCCCACGGCACCATCACACTGGCCGAAGCTCTGCGTCAGAGCTGCAATATCTACTATATCCAGCTGGGCCAGCGCGTTGGCTCCCAGACCTTCTATAACTACTTCGATGCCTTTGGCTTTACCAGCCGCACCGGCGTGGACCTGCCCAGTGAGACGGGCTTCATGCAGTATTATAAGGCCAACCAGCTGGGCGAAGTGCAGCTGGCTTCCTCGGCCTTTGGTCAGGCAATGGCCATCACCCCGCTGCAGATGTGCACCGCTGTGGCCGCAGCCGTCAACGGCGGCTATCTGGTCACGCCCCATGTGGTGGATAAGATCACCGATGCAAATGGCAACGTGATCGAGGAGATCGGTGCCAATGTGCGCCGTCAGGTCATCAGCGAGAGCACCAGCAATGTGATCCGCCAGTTCATGGAATATGAGGTGGGCAACGGCACCGGCGGCGGCAAGTATGCCTATGTGTCCGGCTACCGTATCGGCGGCAAGTCCGGCACTTCCGAACAGTTGAACATGGACCGCCGTGCCGACGGCGACTACAAGAAGGTGGCATCCTTTGCCGCTGTCCTGCCCGCCGACGACCCGGAGATCATCGTCTATGTGATGCTGGATGACCCCAACAACGCCAGAACGGACTACTCGTCCCTGCTGGCAGCGCCTGTTGTGGGCAACATCATCAGCGAGATCGCACCTTACCTTGGCATTGCCGCCGACGGCGAGGATCGCAGCCAGACTGTGGTCACTGTGCCGAATCTGGTGGGCACCGAGTGGAGCAGTGCGCAGGTGCAGCTGAACATCAAGGGCCTCAGGCATCAGCTGGCCGAAAGCACCACCAGTCAGGCGGCAGCAGCTGTCACCTACCAGTATCCGCACGCGGGTGCAAAGGTGGCCTACGGCACCACCGTGTACCTGTATACCGATACCTATGAGGGCAGCCATACCGATGTGCCGGATGTGACCGGCAAGAGCGCGGACTTTGCCCGCCAGATGCTGTCTGCCGCCGGATTGAACTGTGTGGTGGAGGGCAATGCGAACGGCACCGTGCAGGCCCAGAGTGCAGACCCCGGTTCCAGTGTGCAGCGCGGCACCGTCGTGACCATTACCTGTGGGTAACAAGAACCCTCTCAGGCGCTTGCGCGCCAGCTCTCCCGAAGGGCGAGCTTTATGAGTGGGCACGGTAAAGTGAATCTTCTGAAGAACTGCACTTTACCGTAAGATGCAAAAGAGCTCCCCTTTCGGGGGAGCTGGCAATGCCGCAGGCATTGACTGAGAGGGTTTTACAAGATAAAAGAGAGGGGACATGAACAATGGAAAAAATTTCTGCAAGCAAGCTTCTGGCAGGGCTGGTGCCCGCAGACTTCATCCGGGAAGAGGTGCAGGTGGAACTGGTGACCACCGACAGCCGCGAGGTGCGGCCCGGCTGCATTTTTGTAGCGTTCCCGGGTGAAAAATTTGACGGCCACGATTTTGCGGCCAAAGCACTGGAGAACGGTGCTGTTTATGTGGTGGTGAACCACCCGGTGGAGGGCGTGCCTGCGGAAAAGGCCATCCTCTGCCCGGACAGCTACCACGCCATGATGGTGATGGGCGCGAACTACCGCAGCCAGTATCACCCCAAGATGGTGGGTGTGACCGGCAGCGTGGGCAAGACCACCACCAAGCAGATGACCTACGCCGCCCTTGCAGGCTTTGGCGAGACCATCAAGACCGAGGGCAACCAGAACAATGAACTGGGCATGCCCCGCACCTTGATGCGGCTGGAAAGCAGCACTGAGTATGCCGTGATCGAGATGGGCATGAGCCATGCGGGCGAGATCGACCGTCTGGCCCGGGCCGCACGCCCGGATGTGGGCATCATTACCTGCATCGGTGTGTCCCACATCGGCAATCTGGGTAGTCAGGAGAACATCTGCAAGGCAAAGCTGGAGATCTGCAACGGCCTGCCGGAGGGTGCACCGCTGGTGCTGAACTATGATGATAAGTTCCTGCGCGCCGCAAAGCTGCCCGCCCACGTGAAGCCGGTATGGTTCAGTCTGGCAGATGAGAACGCTGATGTGTGTGCACTGTCCATCCGGCAGGAAGAGGACGGCATGAGCTTTGTGCTGGAAGATCAGGAAGAGGGCACCTTTGTGGTCAAGATCCCGGCCATGGGCAAGCACAATGTGGCAAACGCTCTGGCTGCCTACTGCGCCGCCACCCGCTTGGGCTGCGACCCGCGCGGTGTCATCAAGGGGCTTTCCAATTTTGAGCAGACCGGCCGCCGCCAGAAGGTGGTGCACAGCAAGGGCGTTACCGTCATTGAGGATTGCTACAATGCAAACCCCGACAGCATGAAGGCCGCGCTTGCCATGTTCAAGGAATTCCCCTGCAAGCGCCGCTTTGCCCTGCTGGGCGATATGCTGGAGCTGGGCGAGCTGTCCCGCGAAGCCCACGAGGAGCTGGGCCGTCTGGCTGCGGAGAGTGATCTGTACTGCCTTGTGACCTACGGCGAAAACGCAAAGCGCACGGCTGTGGTGGCTGCGGCCAAGGGGGTCAAGACCCTCCATGCCAACAACTACCGCGAGGCAGCGGATGCTCTGCTGAACCGGATAGAGCCGGGCGATGCCCTGCTGGTGAAGGCAAGCCGCGGCATGGCGCTGGAAAAAGTGCTGGAAATTTTCTACGCAGAGCAGAAAGATGCCGAAGAATAACCCTTTGGCATGAATTTGGAGATTGAAAAATGATTCGTTTCGCCTTGGTCGTCGCGTCGGTGCTGGGTTTTGTGCTGACTGCGGCGCTCGGCAATATGATGGTGCCGCTGCTGCGGGAGCTGCAGCGTGCGGCACGCGGTACACAGCCGGACAGCGATGCCCCGGACAGCCCGGTGCCTACCATGGGCGGGCTGTGCCTGATGGTGGGCACCCTTGCCGCTGTGGGCGTGGGCTGGCTGGCCGCATGTGTTGCACAGCCTTCCCTGCTTGGCAGCGACCGGCAGATGACCTCCCGCCTGCTCATTGCACTGCTGGGGTCGCTGGCCTTTGGCGCAGTGGGGCTGGCCGATGATCTGGCCCGCATCCGCAGCCGCTACCCGAACGGTTTGGGCCTTGGCCTGCGCCGCACACAGCGCCTTGCACTGGAATGCATCGCTGCAGTGCTGGTGCTGGGCCTGCTGGCACTGAACGGGTGCCTGCCCACAGGGCTGATCCTGCCGGGAGCAGGCTATGTGGAATGTGCGCTGGCACCGCTGCTGTGGGCTGTGCTGCTGGTGGCGATGGCCGAGGCGGCCCGCGTGGCCGACGGTGCCGACGGCACGGTGTGCGGCGCGGCCTTTGCGGCCATGCTGGGCCTGATGATGCTGGAAACGCAGCTGGGCTGGTTTCCGCTGGCAGTATTCCCGGCGGCACTGGCCGGTGCACTGATGGCCTTTCTGCTGTGGGATTTTCCACCGGCAAAGCTGCACCCCGGCCGGTGCGGCTGCTTGTATGCAGCGGGAGCCATTGGCTGCATCCCGCTGTGCATTGGCTACGCAGAGCTGAGCATCCCGCTGGCACTGCCCTTCTGGGTGGAGGGCGGCATGGTGGTGCTGCAGGTCCTGTTCTGCCGCTGGAAGGGCAGGCCGCTGTTTGCGGCGGCACCGCTGCACCGCTGGCTGGAAAAGTGCGGCATGAGTGCAGTGAATATTTTTTACAGCCTGTGCGCACTGAGCGTGTGCGGGCTGGCGCTGGCCGTGCGTCTGGCACGCTGGGTCTGAGCGCCTGATTCTGAAAATAAGGGGGCGTGGCAATGGCAGCCACCCGCAGACAACATAAAAACCAAAAAGAAAGTGCATGGGTGCCGCCGCTGCAGCGGGACCCGGGACCATGGAACCGGCTGCTGCTCAACTGGCTGGCAACGCTGGCCATTATCATGGTGTTCGGCCTTGTAATGCTGTACAGCGCAAGCTACACCACCGGCTACCTGCGCATGGGCGACAGCCTGCACTACATCAAGCAGCAGGCTATCTGCACGGCCATTGGCATTGGCTGTATGGTAGTCATGAGCTATGTGGATCACCGCTTCCTGCGCTGGGCGAGCAAACCGCTGTACTGGGTGGTGCTGGCCATGCTGGCCGTCACGCTGACCTTTGCACCGCTGAACGGCTGCCGCCGCTGGATCCGTCTGGGCGGCCTGACTCTGCAAACCTCTGAGGTGGCAAAGTTTGAGATGATCCTGCTCTCGTCCCATCTGGCGGCAAGTGCGCCGCAGATCGGCCGGTTCAGCCCGTCGCTGAGAGAAAAAATCAAGCCAAAGGATTGGTTGTTCATCCGCATCGTAAGGCAGCTGATCGTGCCGGTGCTGCCGCTGGTGCCGGTGGTGCTGCTGCTGTTTTTAGAGCCGCACATGTCCGGTATCCTGCTGACCACCGCCATCGTGGGCACCATCCTCATGCTGACCGGCTGCGGCGGTGTATTGACATGGTGCGGGGCCGCAGCGGCGGCTCTGCTGCTGAAACCGGCCCTGACGCTGGTGGAATCCATTGGCTATCTGCAGGACCGCCTGAACACATGGTCCGATGATCTGGAAGCGCTGAACGACCAGACCAAGCAGAGCTTGTACGCCATCGGCTCCGGCGGACTGAAGGGCCTTGGCCTTGGCAACAGCGTGGAAAAGCAGCTCTGGCTGCCGGAAAGCACCAACGACTTCATCTTCAGTGTGGTGTGCGAAGAGTTGGGCTTTATCGGTGCGGTGCTCATCATCGTGCTGTTCATACTGCTCATAGCGCAGGGCCTGATGATCGCCTATAAGGCCGAGAACCAGTTCTGCACCATGGTGGGAATTGGCATTATGGCGCAGATCGCCTGGCAGGTGTTCTGCAACATCGCCGTGGTCACCAACACCATCCCGAATACCGGCATCAGCCTTCCGTTTTTCTCGTCCGGCGGCACCAGTCTGATCTTGCTGCTGGCAGAAATGGGCGTGATGGTGAACATTGGGCGCAACGGAGAGCGGGCGGCGCAGCAGAGGGCGGCGGCCCACGCACAGCGGCAGGCTGCAAAGGCTCAGCGTGATGCGGAGCTGAAGGACCGTACCATCAATCTGGACGATGCCCGCCGTGCGCGCAATGAACTGTAACGACTGTTTTGAGGGCGCAGGCCAGTGGGGAGCTCCCCGATGGCCTGACCAGATGCACTAATAATAGAGGAGGAATCGTCATGCGAGTTCTGATCGCTGCCGGCGGCACTGCCGGCCATATCAACCCGGCACTTGCCATTGCAGGTGCTATCAAAAAGGCAGACCCTTCTGCCGAGATCCACTTTGCCGGCCGCAAGGAGGGCATGGAGTACCGCCTGGTAGGACAGGCGGGCTATCCCTTCCACCATATCGAGATCACCGGTTTCCAGCGCAGGCTGTCGCTGAACAACATCAAGCGCAACATCGTTACGCTGTGGAATCTGGCCCTCTCTGGCCCCAAGGCAAAGGCCATTATGAAGGAGGTCAAACCCGATCTTGTGATCGGCTGCGGCGGCTATGTGTCCGGCCCGGTGGTGCGCTGTGCCGCCAAAATGGGCATCCACACCGCCATTCATGAGCAGAACGCATTCCCCGGCGTGACCAACAAGCTGCTGGCACCGGATGTGGATCTCGTGTTTGCCGCCGTGCCTGCTGCTGTGGAAAAGCTGGGCGCACCTGATAAGACCATCGTGGTGGGCAATCCGGTGCGCCCGGAGGTGTTCACCAAGGCAAAGGACCGCGATGCCATCCGCGCTGAGCTGGGCGCGGGCGACCGCACGGTGATCCTTTCCTTCGGCGGCAGCCTTGGCGCACGCCGCGTCAACGAAGTGGTGGCCGACCTGTGTGCATGGGAACAGCACGAGAAGAAGCCGGTGCTGCATCTCCACGCTACCGGCCAGTACGGTGTGCAGCTGTTCAAGGATCTGGAAAAGGAAAAGAACTTCGCGGAGGGCGACGGCCTTGTGGTGAAGGAATACATCAACAATATGCCGGAACTGCTGGCTGCGGCAGACCTTGTCATCAGCCGCGCCGGTGCGCTGACGCTGGCCGAGCTGGAAGCTGTTGGCCGTGCAGCCGTGCTCATCCCCAGCCCCAATGTGGCTGAGAACCACCAGTACTTCAATGCCATGGAACTGCAGAAGGCCGATGCCGCTGTGGTGATCGAGGAAAAAGACCTGACCGGCGAAAAGCTGGTGAGCACGGTGTCCGACATGTTGGCACAGCCCGGCAAGCTGGCTGAGATGGGCAAAAATGCCCGCAGCCTGTCGGTGGATGACAGCCTTGACCGTATTGCAGACGCTCTGATGAAACTGGTGCAGAAGTAAAACAAAACCTAAACCGGAAAGGAGGTGTGCGCCATGCAGCAATACCGCAATAACAGAAACAACGGTAATATCTACGACCTGCGGAAAGACCTGCAGCATACTCCGCCGCCTTCACAACAAAAAGGATCTTCCGGCAGTGCGGACGGGCGCTATGGCTTCAACGGGGAACCGCTGAGCTTTGCGCCGGACCGCACCGCCAATGGTACGGTGCGCCGCACCCGTACCGATAACAGTATCGAGTTCCCTTCGCAGCCGCGCCGCACCGAACAGAGCGGCACCCGGCGCACCAGCGGCCAGAACCGGAACCGTACCGCGCAGCGAAGCCGCACGGCCCAGCCGGAACAGCGTGCATCCGGCACGGCCCGCAAGCCGCAGCAGCGCCGTTCACAGGGGCAGAAGCCGCGCAAGACAGCGGCTCAGGCAGCGCAGCAGCGCTACAAAAACCAGCGTCTGCGCCCGGCGCAGCAACAGCAGGTCCGGGACCCGGTACAGCGGGAAAAACGCAAGAAGCGCCGCCTGACCCGCGCTGCACTGAAGCGGCGGCGGATGCTGCGGCGGCTGATGGCCTTTGTGACCCTGCTGGCCGTGATCGCCGCCGGTGTTTACCTGACCATGACCATGCTGTTTAAGATCGGCACCATTCAGGTGCAGACGGCGGATGGCACCGTGGTGCAGGAGGTGGGCGGCTATTCTAGCAGCCAGATCCTGCAGGCACTGGGTGTGCAGACCGAAGAGAACATTTTCAGCTTTGACCCCGCCGCCAAGGAAGCGGAACTGGAAAAGCAGTTCCCGCTGCTGGAATCCATCAGGGTGGTTCGGGATTACCCCAACACGGTGGTGGTGCAGGTGACCGAGGCGGTGCCTACCTATGCCATGCAGACGAAGAGCGGCTGGCTGACCCTCTCGAATCAGTTCAAGATCCTGGCCTGCGAGTCTGCCCAGCCGGAAGAACTCAAGACCCTATACGGCGGCGAGCCGGTGTCGGTGACACCCGGCGACCAGCTGACCTTTGCAGCGCAGGCAGACCCGGCGGCATCGGATGCATCCGGTTCGGCAGCGGCTTCGGCAGCGGTGCAGACGGACGACCGTCTGGATGCGCTGAATGAGCTGCAGGCAAAGCTGGAAGAGTATGGGATGCTGGACGATGTGACCCGCATGGAATTTGCGGACACCGACCAGATGGCATTTTTGTATCAGGATCGTGTCAGTGTGCTTCTGGGTACACGGAACGATCTGGATTATAAGCTGGACCGCGCACGCTATGTGCTGACCAATGCCGACGGAAAGGGTTGTGCCCCTACCGACACCGGCAGACTGGATTTCAGCCATGTCAGCGCGGGCAGCACCCGTAAAATTTACTTTGCACAGGGCCAGCCGACCCTGCCCTCCGGTTATGTTGTGCCGGAAAAGACCGTGCCGGAAGAGCCTGACACCTCTGCTGCCGAGGATACTGCGGCAGACGGTGTAGAGGATGCCGCTGCGGCCCAGCCTGCGGACGATACGGCGGCAGCTGCGAAAGAAACACCGCTGACCGAGCCCGCCCGCATGACCGCAAATAACGAAGAAAACCCCATGTGACAAAATGTTTTGAGGAGCGTGTGCAGTATGAAACTGGAACAGTTATTGGAAGGCGTGCCCTTTACCCTTGCGCAGGGCAGTCTGGACACCGAGATCTCGGATATCATCTACGACAGCCGCAAGGCGGCACCGGGCCTTTTGTTCGTGTGCATCGTGGGCACCCAGCGTGACAGCCATGAGTTTGCCGCCGACTGCGCGGCAAAGGGTGTCAGCGCACTGGTCATCCAGCACGACATCGACCTTTCCGCCATGCCGGGCGTGACCGTGGTCAAGGTGGAAAGCAGCCGCTATGCCATGGCTCTGATGAGCGCGAACCTCTTCGGCAACCCGTCCCGCCAGATGACCATGATCGGTGTGACCGGCACCAAGGGCAAGACCACTACCACCCACATGATCAAGAGCGTGCTGGAAGCTGCAGGCCGCAAGGTGGGCATGATCGGCACCAACGGCATTTATTATATGGGCCGCCACAAGGAAACTGCCAACACCACCCCGGAAAGTTACGAGCTGCAAAAGACCTTCCGGGAGTTTCTGGATGCAGGCTGCGACACCGCGCTGATGGAAGTTTCCAGCCAGGGCTTGATGATGGACCGCGTGGCCGGTGTGCACTACAATGTGGGCGTGTTCACCAACCTTTCGCCGGATCACATCGGCCCCGGCGAGCACAAGACCTTTGAGGAGTACCGCAGCTGGAAGGGCCAGCTGTTCAAGCGCTGCGACGTGGGCGTGGTGAACATTGACGATGAGAATACCGAAGCACTTCTGGAAGGCCACACCTGCCGCCTTGTCACCTATGGCCGCGCTGAGCAGGCGGACTACCGCGAGACCGGCTTTGAACTGCTGCGCACCCACGATTTTCTGGGCGTGAAGTTCCATGTGACCGGCAAGGACGAGATGGATGTGAAGGTGAACATGCCCGGTGAGTTCAGCGTGTACAACGCGCTGGCAGCTCTGGCGGTGGGCAAGGTGCTGGGCCTGCCGGATCAGGCCATCCACGACGGCCTTGGCAAGTGCGTGGTCAAGGGCCGCGTGGAGCTGGTGCCCATCAGCAAAAAGTTTACCATCCTGCTGGACTATGCCCACAACGAGGTGTCCACCGAAAGCCTGCTCACCACTCTGCGGGCCTACAAGCCCCACCGTCTGGTGGTGGTGTTCGGCTGCGGCGGCAACCGCTCCAAGCTGCGCCGCTACGGCATGGGCGAGATCTGCGCCAAAATGGCCGATTTCTCCATCCTTACCGAGGACAACAACCGCTTTGAAAAGGTGGAGGACATCCTTGCTGATATCCGCGTGGGCATGAACAAGGGCAACCCGGACGCAAAGTTCGTGGAGATCCCCGACCGTCTGGATGCACTGCACTACGCAGTGGATCACGCGCAGGAGGGCGACCTGATCGCCGTCATTGGCAAGGGCCACGAGACCTACCGTGACCGCGAGGGTGTCAAGACTCCGTTCCTGGAGCGGGAGCTGCTGGAAGAGTATGCACAGCAGATCGGGCTGGAATAACAGATAAAAAAATAACGCCGTGTCGAATGTTCAGACACGGCGTTATTTTTTGCGGTAATTATGCTTTCAGCTGCGGAGCCTTGTTCTCCGGCAGGAGATTGGTCATGCTCTTCAGGCTGATGCCGATGGTGGAGAGATTATGCAGCATGGCAGAGGAGGCCGGCTGCAGGATGCCCAGAGCACCCAGCGCGATGAGGGTGGAGTTGAAGGTGAGCACGAAGCGGTAGTTTGCGTGCACGCGCTTTTGCAGAGAGTTGGCGATGGCCTTGAGGGCCACCAGCTCCTCCAGACTGTCGGCTTTGATGGTCACATCGGCGATCTCGCGGGCGATGGCAGCGCCGGAGTTGATGGCAATGCCAATGTCGGCAGCGGACAGGGCGGGGGAGTCGTTGATACCGTCGCCGATCATCACCACGGTGTGGCCCTCGGCCTTGGCCTGCTGGACGAAGTTTGCCTTGTCCTCGGGCAGCACCTCGGCAAAGAAGCGGTCCACGCCCACCTGCTTTGCAATGGCGGCAGCGGTGCGTTCGCTGTCGCCGGTCATCATGACGGTGTTCCGGATGCCCAGCGCACGCAGTCCGTTCAGCACAGCGGCGGCTTCCGGGCGCAGCGGGTCGGAAATGCAGATGACGCCCACCAGCTGCCCGCTGGCTGCCATGTACAGGTGCGAATACGCGGGCTTGAGGGCATCGAACTTCTGCTGCTCGGCTGTGGGGATGGTACACTTTTCATCCTCAAAGACGAAGTGGTGACTGCCAATGACCACGCGCTGGCCGCCCACGCGGCTTGCAATGCCGTGGGCCACGATGTACTCCACCTCGGAGTGCATCTCCTCATGGGAAATGCCGCGTTCCTTGGCGGCACGCACCACGGCGTTGGCCATGGAATGGGGGAAGTGCTCTTCCAGACATGCGGCCAGCTGCAGAACTTCGCGCTCGTTGCAGCCGGAGAAGGGCACGACCTCCACTACCTGCGGGGTAGCGCGGGTGAGTGTGCCGGTCTTATCGAACACGATGGTGTCGGCCTGAGACAGCGCTTCCAGATATTTGCCGCCCTTGACGGTGATGTGATAGCTGCCGCACTCGCGCATGGCGGAGAGGACGGCCAGCGGCATGGAGAGCTTGAGCGCGCAGGAGAAATCCACCATCAGGCAGGAGATGGCGCGGGTGGCGTTGCGGGTGAGCAGATAGGTGACCACCGTTGCGCCCAGACACCATGGCACCAGCTTGTCGGCCAGCACCAGCGCACGGTTCTCGGTGCTGGACTTGAGCTTTTCGGATTCCTCGATCATGGCCACGATCTTGTCGTAGCGGTTGGAACCGCCCTCGGCCTTGGCGATAAAGACGCACTCGCCCTCCTCCACAACGGTGCCGGCATAGAGGGTGGACCCCTCTGCCTTGCGCACCGGCATGGCTTCGCCGGTCAGGGCGGCCTGATTCACCATGGCTTCGCCTTCCAGAACGGTGCCGTCCAGCGGGATCATGTTGCCGCTGCGCACGACCACCTCATCGCCGGAGCGTACTTTGGTCAGAGGCACCAGCACTTCGGTGCCTTGGCTGCGCACCCACACCTTGTCCACGTTCAGGGCCATGCTGCGGGCCAGATCGTCCAGACTCTTCTTGCGGGTCCACTCTTCCAGCAGAGAGCCCAGATTCAGCAGGAACATCACGGAGCCGGCGGTGCCAAAGTCGCCGCGCAGCAGCGAGACGCCGATGGACAAAGCGTCCAGCACCTCCACTTCCAGCCTGCGGCTCAGCACGCAGCGCACACCCTTCCAGAGGAAGCGGATGGAGCGGAAGGCGGTGTAGGCAGCGTCAAGGGGTGCGGGCAGGAACAGCTTGCGCAGGCAGCGGCCCGCCACCAGATCGAACATTTTATCCTGATATTCCCGGTTCAGCCTGCGGCTGTCGGCGGAGGTGACCAGAGCGTCATACTCGGCCACATCGAACTTGTAGCCCGCCAGTACAGCGATGGCAGCGGAACGTCTGCCGGTATAGGTAATGACCACATCGCCGGTGCGCTCGTAAACGGCGGCATGGACGATGGCATCATGGTGGTTCAGATAAGCTTCCAGCACATCGGCACGGTGCAGGGTCATGCGGACTTTTTCTACATGCACGCGCATCCGGCCTTTGCCTTCATGCAGAATGGTACATTTCATATATCAAATATCCTTCTCTATCTTTTTGCCGCAGCGTCAGGCTGCTATACCCTGCACGCCTGCGGCCCCACTCTCACAAAAAAGAGCCGCCCGAAGGCGGCTCGAAAGCCACGTTGGGGCTTTCAGTGCTTTACGAACCGAAAATTACTCAGCGGTCTCTTCGGTGGTCTCCTCGGCGGCATCCTCGATCACAGCAGCCTCGGCTTCAACAGCACGAGCCTCGTTGATGGCCTTTGCATCGGCCAGAATGTCACCGGCCTGCTCCTGCACCTTGCTGACGGTCTCCATGGTGGAGTCCCTCATGCGCAGCACGGCAGCAGTGGTCTGGGTGTAGACCTTCTTGGCATCCTTGCTGGACAGCAGCTTGAAACCGGCAGAACCGAACAGAGTGCCGGCGGCGAACAGTGCGATCTTCTTGATATCCATAGTAACTTCCCTACCTTTTCTATTTCCTGTCAGAGGCCCTGCACCGCAGGACCTATAAGATGAATATACCGGCCCAAAAGCCGGAGAACAGGGTGGACATTTCCCTTCTGTCGAGCCTATTGTAGCACAGAATTTACCATTTTCAAGCTTTTTCTTGAATGTTAATACATGTAAACTTTTTACGATGTGTAGTTAGAAAAAGCTATCTCTAACGCGTTTTTTAAGACAAACTACAGCTTGTAAATGGAAACTAACCGGCAGATGGGACGAGAAAGAATTTCCAGCTTGTAAAAAATCCTGGTTTGGAAATGCAGGTTGCCGCCACGGCCCTTCTCTGTGAAAAAGCAACCCGGAAAAATCCGCAGATTTTTCCGGGTTGCTAAAATAAAAATCGTTTTCCGCTGAAGATGCCAAGAGCGACGCGGCGGGCATTTTAAACCGTTTTGCTTTACAGGATGCGCACCCGGATCACGGCGGGGATGGCAGCCAGCTTTTCGGCCAGCTTCTTGTCCACAGCACCGGTAGCATCCAGCATGGTGTAGGCCATGTTCTTTTTGCTCTTGTTCACCATGTTCTCGATGTTCAGGCCGGCTTCGGTGGTCAGGGCGGTGATCTGGCTGATCATGCCGGGCTCGTTTTTGTGGATGATGCAGATGCGCTTGCCGCCGGCTCTGGGCTGGTTGACCTCCGGCATGTTCACCGAGTGGATGATGTTGCCGTTCTTCAGGTAGTCGCTCAGCTCCTTTGCGGCCATGACAGCGCAGTTGTCCTCGGCTTCCGGGGTGGAAGCGCCCAGATGCGGGGTGCACACGATGCCGGGCTTGCCCAGAATGGCCTCGGACGGGAAGTCGGTCATATAGCCGGACACCTTGCCGGTCTCCATGGCTTCCAGCAGGGCTTCGGTGTTGACCAGTTCGCCGCGGGCGTAGTTCAGGATCTTCACGCCGTCCTTGCACAGGGCAAGGGTCTGGACGTTGATGGTGTCCTTGGTGGTGGGCAGGTAGGGCACATGGATGGTGATGTAGTCGCACAGCGGCAGCATGTCGTTCAGGTTCACGCAGTGGTGTACCTGACTGCTCAGGTTCCATGCGGCGTCAATGGAGATGTAGGGGTCGTAGCCGTAGACCTCCATGCCCAGCTCAATGGCGCAGTTAGCCACGCGGGAGCCGATGGCACCCAGACCGATGACACCCAGCGTCTTGCCCTTGATCTCGTTGCCCACGAACTGCTTCTTGCCCTTTTCCACGGTCTTTGCCATGGCGGGGTCGCCGGTCAGGCCCTGACACCACTGGGCAGCAGCAGCCACATTGCGGCTGCCGGCGATCAGCATACCGATCACCAGCTCGGCCACAGCGTTGGCGTTGGCACCGGGGGTGTTGAACACCACGATGCCCTGCTCACTGCAGCGGTCCAGCGGGATGTTGTTCACGCCGGCACCGGCGCGGGCGATGGCCAGAAGATTGTCGTTGAAGGCGGTATTCAGCATGTCGGCGCTGCGCACAAGGATGCCGTCCGGGGTATCGGTGTCCACAGCCACGTCAAACTGCTTGTTGTTTAGCTTTGCCAGACCCACCGGGCTGATGGCGTTCAAAGTTTTGATCGTATACATATCTGAATTCCCCTCTTATGCATTTTCTTTGCGGAACTTCTCCATGAAGTCCACCAGCTTGTCCACGCCCTCGGCGGGCATTGCGTTGTAAATGGAAGCGCGCATACCGCCTACCAGACGGTGGCCCTTCAGGTTCACGAAGCCTGCTTCTGCAGCTTCGGCGCAGAACTTCTTGTCCAGATCTGCATTGGGGCTGGTGAAGGTGACATTCATGGTGCTGCGGTAGCGGTGCTCCACAGGATTCGTGAAGAAGCCCTGACCGTCCAGATAGTCGTACAGCACTTTGGCCTTGGCTTCGTTGATCTTCTGCATGTTGGCAAGACCGCCGATGTCGTTTTCCAGATACTTGAGTACCAGACCGGTCATATAGATGCACCAGCAGGGGGGCGTGTTGTACATGCTGTCCTTGCCCAGCAGGGTGGTGTAGTTCATCATGGTGGGCACATTGTCGGCGGCATGGCCCAGCAGGTCGTCGCGGACGATGGCAATTGCCATGCCGGCGGGAGCTACATTCTTCTGCACGCCGAAGTAGATGCAGCCGTACTTGGTCACATCCACGGGCTTGGAGAGGATCATGGAGCTCATGTCGGCTACCAGAGGCACACCCTCCACCTGCGGTACCTCGACAAACTGAGTGCCGAAGATGGTGTTGTTCTGGCAGATGTGGATGTAGCTGGCATCCTTATCATAGTTGATGGCATTCACGTCCGGGATGTAGGTGAAGTTCTTATCCTTGCTGGAAGCAACGATGTTCACCTCGCCGAACTTGGCGGCTTCCTTGGCGGCAAGGTTCGAGAAGTTGCCGGTGACAAGGTAATCTGCTTTGCCGGTGGTCATGAAATTCAGCGGGACCATGGCAAACTGCTGGGTGGCACCGCCCTGAAAGAAACCGACCTTGTAGTTGTCGGGAATGTTCATTACCCGGCGCAGGGTGGCCTCGGTGTCCTTGATGATGGCATCGAACCACTTGCTGCGGTGGCTCATCTCCATCACGCTCTGACCGCTGTCGCCATACTCGAGCAGCTCTGCCTGTGCCTGCTTGAGCACCTTCTCGGGCAGCATGCTGGGGCCTGCGCTGAAGTTGTAAACTCGTGCCATAATGAACTCTCCCTTTCCTGTATCGCACAGCACCGCGGTTTTCTGCGGTGCGTTCTGTTGATTGCTGTAGCCGTAGTATACCGGTTTTGCAGGGATGAAAACAAGAGCATCTTTGCACAAAGATACGGCGCAAAAGCCCCTGTGCGGGCACAAAGCACACAAATGTCCTTGATAGAAAAACAAAAACAAAGACAAATGTAAAACAGAGCTGAAAAAGCCTGATTTCATCGGCGTTTTCGGCTCTTGCGCTTTGGCGCAGAAATTGGTATAATAATAAAACAAAGACAAACGTAAAAGCAAAAAAGATGTCAAAAGGAGGGAGAACAGCAGGATGTACGGCATCCCGGACAGTGTAAAGCCGCTTTCGGCGGCAGAGGAGCAGGTCATGCTTGCCGTGTGGGCCTGCCGTGCGCCCGTCACCCGGCGGGATATCGACGAAAAGCTGCGCGCAAAGGGCTGGGCACCGGCTACCGTGCTCAACTTTCTTTACCGGCTGGAGAAGAAAGGCTGGGTGAAAAGCGGCAAGGACGGCAACCACAACACCTATACCCCGGCCATCACCCGGCGCGCCTACAACGTGTGGAGTATGCGGGAACGGCTGGACACCCTCTTTGGCGGCGACCT
>OBJF01000134.1_pt1 | contig 89094 bp, 65 predicted proteins | sample 1519091 | NCBI WGS metagenome assembly OBJF01 (sample SAMEA2452124, study PRJEB22498) | human gut metagenome | biome: human feces; feature: human gut; material: feces | place: Australia | collected 2012
GAGCGGAAAACGAGACTCGAACTCGCGACCCTAACCTTGGCAAGGTTATGCTCTACCAACTGAGCTATTTCCGCGATTGCGGATGCAAAGGTAGATATTTTCCTTAAACCTGCAAACATTCCGCAGACTTTTTTCACACAGAAAAGTGTACATTTTCGCCAGGCATACAAGCAGACTTTTGATTATCAACTCATTCGCCCACGATAATCTTCATAAGAAAATTGCTTGAAAACTTCAGCTTTTCCTTCTTTTGTCCACATTGCAATGGCCGGATGGTGAATTCCATTGAACATATTCGTCTTTACAGTGGTGTAATGTATCATGTCCTCAAAGATGATTCTCTCCCCTATCTGCAGCTCATGGTCGAAACTCCACAGTCCCATATAGTCGCCGCTTAGGCAGGAGTTTCCTCCAAGACGATAGACATAAGGACCCGCATCACCCATCTCCGCTCCACGCACTGCAGGCTGATAGGGCATCTCCAGGCAATCCGGCATGTGGCACGTAAAGCTAACGTTGAGAATGGCAGTACGAATGCCGCGGTTTTCCACGATGTCCACTATCTCCGAGCTCAGCACACCGGTCTGCCAAGTGAAAGCGGAACCGGGCTCAAGAATGATTTGAAGATGCGAATAGCGCCCCTTCAAGCCCTGCAACAGACGGACAAGATGCTCTACATCATAATCCTTACGCGTCATCAGATGCCCGCCTCCTAAATTCAACCACTTAATCTGTGAGAACCAGCGGGAGAATTTTCCTTCCAAGTGCTCCAATGTGTGTTCCAGTTCGTAGGAAGAAGACTCGCAATGACAATGACAGTGAAAACCTTCAATACCCACCGGAAGTTCTTCGGGAAGCGGGTCGGCCATTACACCGAAGCGAGTACCGGGTGCGCAGGGATTATAAAGCTCCGTTTCCACCTCAGAGTATTCGGGATTGATACGGATACCGCAGGAAATGCCGCTTCCCTCCGCCACCACTACCGGATAAAAGCGGTGGAACTGCGAAAGCGAATTGAAAGTGATATGGCTGCTGCACCGCATTATCTCCGGAAAATCGGCCTCGGTATAGGCAGGCGAGTACGTATGTGCCTTACTTCCGAACTCCTCCAATGCCAGACGGGCTTCGTAGACGGAACTTGCCGTAGAGTGGTCTATATACTCCCTGAAAATGGGAAAGGAACGCCACATGGCAAATGATTTGAAAGCGAGGATTATCTCCACACCTGCGCGGTCGGCCACACTTTTTATCAGTACGAGGTTCTTTCTCAGCAATCCTTCTTCCATAATATAGCAGGGAGAAGGGAAAAGGGAAAAGTCTTTATTTGTCATTTTATATATATTTTTTTTACCATTTATGATTCCATCCTAATAAACACGCCACAAGGGGTTGACAAGCCCTCTCCAACGATTTAGTAAAACTTCGGAGAAGATTTACTAAATCGTCCTCCTCATTTTAGTAATTCTCCGGGGAATATTTAGTAAAACAGATGCCGCCCTTCTGCAAAGTCATTCTTTTGTAAACAATATTCATCACCCTATAACTTTGAAACGCGCGAAGCGCAGCAAAAGTTGTTTGTCTCCCGCATTCTTGAAGCGGATGGTGGCTTTCGCATTGTCTCCTTCGCCCTCCACTTTCAAAACTTCACCCAGGCCGAAACGTTCGTGCTCTATCAGTTGTCCCTGCTGTACACGGTTGGCAGACGCGCCGGCAGAAGGCGATGTACTTGCCGTATTTGCAGAAGGCGCCACCCGTTTCAGGTTACGTGGAACGGTCGGCGCAATAATCTGCTGCTTCGGCCGTACAGACACACGCTCTTTTCCTCCATACGGAGCATCTTCCTTATCAGGCGCAAAGCCTCTGGCGTTCTCCCTGCGGAAAACGGCAGCTTCCTCCTCTACCCTGCGGAACATTCCCGCATCCTGAGGCAGGCGCAGGAACCGTACGTCTATATCCTTCAGAAAACGGCTGGGACTGCCAAACTCCATCTTGCCGTACCGGAAACGCGTCTTTGCATACGATAGGAAACAGTGTTCTTCGGCACGTGTGATGGCTACATAGAACAGCCGCCGTTCTTCCTCCAATGCCCGGGGAGAGTCACCCACCATGCTGCTGGGAAAAAGATTCTCCTCCATCCCCACTACAAACACATTCTTGAACTCCAATCCCTTGGCCGAATGTACAGTCATCAGGGTTATCTTCTCATCGTCCCCATCCTTATCCGAATCCTGGTCGGTAAGAAGGGAAACTTCCGAAAGGAAGTCACCCAACAACACGTTAGGGTTTCCTTCCTCCTGCCGTTGGGCGCAAAAATCACTCATACCGTTCACCAGCTCCTCTATATTCTCCTTACGGCTCAGATTCTCGGGAGAGCTGTCTTGACACACATCATTGATGATGCCCGATTGGCGAATAATGTCAGCACCAATCTCGTAGGCATTCTTCTCCGCAGCATCTGTGATAAAGGCAGATATAAGTTCGCGGAATGCCTGCAACTTTCCCACCGTACCTTTATTGAAGTTCAAGCCATACGCCAACGGCTCACAAAGCACGGTCCACAAACTTACATTGTGCCCGGTGGCGGCAGCAATGATTTTTCCCACTGTCGTATCTCCGATACCCCGTGCAGGATAATTGATAATACGTTTGAAAGCCTCTTCATCATTGGGATTCACTATCAGACGGAAGTAAGCAATAACATCTTTGATTTCCTTGCGTTGATAGAACGACAAGCCTCCGTAAATACGGTAAGGCATACTGCGTTTGCGCATGGCTTCCTCAAAGATACGGCTCTGCGCATTGGTACGGTAGAGTATCGCAAAATCAGAGTAGGCATAGCGCTTTTCACGCCGCAGTTCAGCTATCTTATTCACCACAATATCCCCTTCTTCCACATCACTGTATGCCTGGTACACACCAATGGCCTCTCCCTTCTCCTTTTCCGAGAACACTTCCTTGCGTATCTGCCACTGGTTCTTTTCTATCAGGCTGTTGGCCGCGCGGACAATGGTCTGGGTGGAACGGTAATTCTGCTCCAGCTTGAAGACCTTCGTATCGGGATATACTTTCGTAAAGTAGAGAATATTGTCAATATCAGCACCACGGAAGGAGTAGATACTCTGTGCATCATCCCCCACCACACAGACATGCTGATGGTTCTTGGCAAGTTGCAGCACAATGCTGTGCTGTGCAAAATTGGTATCCTGATACTCATCTACCAGAATGTAACGGAACTGGTCCTGATAACGCGCCAACACCTCGGGGTGGTCCCGGAACAGCAGGAATGTGTAGAACAGCAAATCGTCGAAGTCCATCGCATCTGCCTGCCAGCAACGCTCCCAATATCTCTGGTAGATGTCGCGAAGCGCCGGAACCTTGGCTGCACGGTCTCCTTCGTAAGCCTCCTTGTTGTTGGCATAGCCTGCCGGAGAAACCAGATGATTCTTGGCATTCGAGATACGCGCCTGCACCATCCCCGGCTTGTACACTTTCTCATCCAGCCCCATTTCCTTGATAATGGAACGTATCAAGCTTTTACTGTCTGCCGTATCGTAAATGGTAAACTGCGAAGTGAAGCCGATATACCCGGCCTCGACATGCAGAATGCGCAGGAACATGGAGTGAAAGGTTCCCATCCACAGATGGCGCGCCCTCTCCGGCCCCACCTGACGGGCTATACGCTCCTTCATTTCGCGCGCCGCCTTGTTGGTAAAGGTCAATGCCAGAATGTTCCAAGGCTGGTAGCCATTCTCCAGCAGATAAGCAATCTTGTAGGTCAGCACGCGCGTCTTTCCCGAACCGGCACCGGCTATCACCAGTGACGGACCGTCATTGTATAACACCGCGTTCCGTTGTCCTTCGTTCAGTTCCTCTATATAATCGGGCATATCCGTATAATCTTAAAATGATGATATTTTTTCTTCCTTTGTTTTTACGGAGGCAAAGATAAAAAAAGCTTCGGAGACGTACGAACATTTCTATAGGTTATAGTGTTTATATAGTAAAGTTCCAAAATTAAATAATTGAAACTTATGAATACAATATTAACGATTTTAATGATAACAGTTATGACTTACGAAATGCCAAAACTTCCCTACACCAACAATGCACTGGAACCTGTAATCAGTCAGCAAACCATAGATTACCACTACGGTAAACATCTGCAAACCTATGTGAACAACCTCAACAACCTCGTTCCGGGAACGGAATTTGAAGGCAAAGACCTGGTAACCATTGTTGCCACAGCACCGGACGGTGCCATCTTCAACAATGCAGGACAAGTGTTGAACCACACATTATACTTCTTACAGTTTGCTCCGAAGCCTGCCCACAGCGAGCCTACCGGCAAGCTGGCAGAAGCCATCAAACGCGACTTCGGCAGCTTTGAGAATTTCAAGAAGGAATTCAACGCGGCAGCTGTCGGCTTGTTCGGCTCCGGATGGGCTTGGTTGTCTGCCGACAAGAACGGCAAACTCCACATCACCAAAGAAGCCAACGGTAGCAATCCGGTACGCGCCGGTCTTGTTCCGCTACTCGGATTCGACGTGTGGGAACATGCCTACTATCTTGATTACCAGAACCGCCGTGCCGACCATGTGAACGAACTGTGGAGCATCATCGACTGGGATGTAGTAGGTAAAAGACTGAAATAAGCAACAAGGTCCCACTAAACATGTTAATGACGCATTCTTGAGCAACTAAGGTTCAAGAATGCGTTTTCTTGTTTAAAATAGCCATCTAACATATTTTAAAGAAATTCTTTGGCTTCTACCATAAGTATTCATTAACTTTGCTAAACTTAAAAGTTAAACAAAAGAAATGAAACTCATCGTAGTAACAGCACCCACATTTTTTGTGGAAGAAGACAAGATTATCACGGCACTATTCGAAGAGGGGCTGGATATTCTACATCTGAGGAAGCCGGAAACTCCCGCCATGTATTCAGAACGGCTTTTAACGCTGATACCCGAAAAATACCATAAGCGCATCATTACCCATGAGCACTTCTACCTGCAGGAAGAGTTCAGCCTGATGGGGATTCATCTAAACACCCGCAATCCCAAAGAGCCCCACGACTATTCGGGCCACATCAGTTGCACCTGCCATTCACTGGACGAAGTGCAGAACAAGAAGCATTTCTATGACTATCTGTTCCTAAGCCCGATATATAATTGCATCACAAAGTCCGGAGTCACGTCCGGTTTCACAGCCGAAGAGTTGCGGCAAGCAGGAAAAAGTAAGGTCATAGACAGTAGAGTCATGGCTTTGGGAGGCATTACTCCCGACAACATACTGGAGATTAAGGATTACGGATTCGGTGGTGCCGTTGTAATGGGTGACTTATGGAATAAATTCAATGCCTGCACCGACCGCGATTATCTGGAAGTAATCCGCCACTTCAAGAAGTTGAAGAAAATGGCTGATTGAGCCTTCTTGGACTGGCAAATCAAAATTTACCGTACTCTTTGTATTCAATACCGGCAGGCAACGTGAAATAGAAGGTGGAGCCTTCCCCTTTCTTAGACTCCACACCGATACCTCCCCCATAATGCTCCACAATAGATTTGGTGATGGAAAGCCCCAACCCCGTACCTTTGATATTGTAGTTCATCTTCACAAACCGTTCAAAGATGGCATGTCTTCCCACTTCATCGATACCACAGCCTGTATCTGCCACATAAAAATAGAAGTTATGGTTGCTCAATCTCCTGCAACCGATTTTCACACTGCCCATCTCCGTAAACTTCAAGGCGTTCCTCACCAAGTTACCTATGACTTGGGCAAAACGCACGCGGTCCACCACCAAACGGCATTGAGGCAGCCGTTCTACAAACTCCACCTGAATGCCCGTGGGATGCGAGCGCATATTCTCCGTCGTACAGACTTCATCAATCAGCGCGTTTACATCCACTTCTCCATCGTTATATTCCAGAGTATTTGCCTCAATCTTCGAATAGTCCAGCAAGTCATTGACCAGTTGCAGCAGCGAGTCCTTGTTATCATTAATCTCCTTCAGAAAAGCCATACGGGTTTCTCTGTCCAGATCATCCATTTCGGCAAGCATAGTTGTAAAGCCTACAATGGCATTCAAAGGAGTACGAATTTCGTGAGTCATATTAGCGATGAAAGCATTCTTCAGCTGGTTGGATTCTTCGGCAACCTCATTGATGCGCTGCAACGTCTTCAACCTTTTGCTCTTGCTGATGGAAATGATTATCATGATGACCAAAAGCAGAATGACAATTATCCCAAAACTATATACCAATGCTTCATTATTCTGATAGAAGTCATTCGTCCAAACATCGTATGCTGCCGTAATTGTCAATATCATCGTTTTTTGCTTGCTTATTGGAAACTATAAAATTATGGGAAGCAAATATACTAAAGAAAATACAAATAAATTAATAGAAACTACAGTTTTTTCCAACAAAATAGGCCGCATGCCATTACCAAGTAAAGCATGCAGCCCATAAATGTCATTATTCAGTATTATTGAAATCAGCCTTCAATGGCAGCCTGCGCCGCAGCCAGACGTGCAATAGGCACACGGAACGGAGAACAGCTGACATAATTCAAGCCAACTTTGTGGCAGAACTTCACAGAAGAAGGCTCACCGCCATGTTCGCCGCAGATACCGCACTTCAAATCCGGACGGATAGCACGTCCCTTTTCAGTAGCCATGCGCACCAACTGTCCTACACCATTCTGGTCGAGTACCTGGAACGGGTCTACTTTCAGAATCTTCTTCTCCAGATAAATCGGGAGGAAGGAAGCGATATCGTCGCGTGAATAACCAAATGTCATCTGAGTCAAGTCGTTCGTACCGAATGAGAAGAACTCGGCAGAGGAAGCAATGCGGTCGGCAGTCAAGGCGGCACGCGGAATCTCAATCATTGTACCTACCTTGAAGTCGATGCTGTCACCCACTTCTTCAAACAACTGGGCAGCCTCAGCACGAATCACTTCTTCCTGCTGCTTGAACTCATACAAGATACCGGTCAGAGGCACCATGATTTCAGGATGGGTTTCAACACCTTCCTTCTTCAATTCCAAAGCAGCACCCAGGATGGCACGCGTCTGCATCTGTGTAATTTCAGGATATGTATTTCCCAAACGGCAACCACGATGACCCAACATCGGATTATGCTCACAAAGTGCCTCAACACGTTGCTGGATATACTGGAGGCTCACGCCCATCGTATCTGCCATTTCCTGCTGTCCCTTCAGGTCATGGGGAACAAACTCATGCAAAGGAGGATCAAGCAGACGCACCGTCACCGGACAGCCTTCCATTGCCTTGAAAATTCCCTTGAAGTCAGCTTGCTGGTAGGGAAGAATCTTAGCCAAAGCCTTGCGGCGCCCTTCTGCATTTTCTGCCAGAATCATCTCGCGCATGGCTTTAATCTTCTCGCCTTCAAAGAACATGTGTTCCGTACGGCAAAGACCGATACCCACAGCGCCAAAATTACGTGCTACTGCGGCATCATGAGGAGTATCCGCATTGGTACGAACCTGCAGCTTCGTATATTTGTCTGCCAAATCCATCAGTTCCGCAAAGTCACCGGACAGCTCAGCCGCTTTTGTCTCCACCTTGTCTTTATATACTTCACCGGTGCTTCCGTTCAAGGAGATATAGTCACCTTCTTTCAACAGTACACCATCCACTTCCACTGTACGCGCCTTGTAGTCGATGTTCAAGGCACCTGCACCGGACACACAGCACTTACCCATACCACGAGCAACCACTGCCGCATGCGAAGTCATACCACCGCGGGCAGTCAGGATACCTTCGGCAACTGCCATACCTGCCAAATCTTCCGGAGAAGTCTCGATACGTACCATCACCACACGCTTGCCGGCAGCATGCCATTCGGCAGCATCATCGGCAAAGAATACGATTTGTCCCGTAGCGGCACCCGGAGAAGCGGGAAGACCACGAGTCAACACCTTAGCTTGTTTCAGAGCTGTCTTATCAAATACCGGGTGGAGCAGTTCGTCCAACTTATTGGGCTCACAACGCATCAATGCAGTCTTTTCGTCAATCATACCTTGATGGAGCAAGTCCATGGCAATCTTCACCATAGCGGCTCCGGTACGCTTACCGTTACGGGTCTGGAGGAACCAGAGTTTACCCTCTTGTACTGTAAACTCCATATCCTGCATATCACGGTAGTGATTTTCGAGTTTTGTCTGCAAAGCATCCAGTTCCTTATAGATTTCCGGCATAGCCTCCTCCATGGAAGGATATTTGCTGGCACGTTCTTCTTCGCTTACACCAGCCAGTTCAGCCCAACGTTGAGAACCGATTTTCGTAATCTGTTGCGGAGTACGGATACCGGCAACCACGTCTTCACCTTGTGCGTTAATCAAATACTCACCGTTGAAAAGGTCCTCACCGGTAGCAGCATCGCGGCTGAAGCAAACACCCGTAGCAGAGCCCTCGCCCATATTACCGAACACCATAGCCTGAACGCTTACGGCAGTACCCCATTCGTCAGGAATTCCCTCCATCTTACGATACAAGATGGCACGTTCGTTCATCCAGGAGTTGAATACGGCACAAACGGCACCCCACAACTGCTCGTAGGCACAAGTCGGGAAGTCTTTTCCGGTTTGTTCTTTCACCGCAGCCTTGAACTTCTTCACGAGTTCCTTAAGGTCTTCCACCTCAAGCTCGTTATCCAGCTTCACGCCTTTAGCATGTTTCACCTCTTCTATAATAGCCTCGAACGGGTCTACATCTTCCTTGTTCACCGGCTTCATGCCCAGCACCACATCGCCATACATCTGCACGAAACGACGGTAAGAGTCCCATGCAAAGCGTGCATTGCCCGTCTTGCGCGTCAGGCCTTCCACCACTTCGTCATTCAAGCCAAGATTCAGGATAGTGTCCATCATGCCCGGCATGGAAGCACGTGCACCCGAACGTACGGAAACCAGCAACGGATTCTCCACATCACCGAATTTGGAACGCATCAGTGTTTCCACATGGGCAATGGCTTGTTCAACTTCATTCTTCAACAGAGCAACGACTTTATCCTGCCCCATTTCATAATATTCCGTACAAACTTCTGTCGTTATTGTAAAGCCCGGAGGAACCGGAACCCCTATAAGGTTCATTTCTGCAAGGTTGGCACCTTTTCCACCCAAAAGGTTTCTCATATCGGCCTTTCCTTCTGCCTGGCCGTTACCAAAGGTATAAACTCTTTTTTTGTCCATAATATAAATTTAAAGTTTTTGATAGTGATTTCTCTTTTCTGTTCGCAAATCTAAGTATATTTCGCAGACTAGAAAACTTTTTCAGAAAAAACTTTATGCTAAAATGCAATTTCGACATTGCAATCTTTAATATTTCATTTCATAGAGAGAAATCCCGAAAAAATGTCTATTTTTGCCGAAGAATTTATTAGATTGGTGTAAAAGTGGCAAGAAAGAGAAAAGAACTTCCCCTACTGGAGAAGGTGACAATTACGGATGTGGCTGCCGAAGGAAAAGCCATCGCAAAAGTCAATGATTTGGTGATTTTCGTACCATATGTCGTCCCCGGCGATGTAGTTGACCTGCAAATTAAGAGAAAAAAGCATCATTATGCTGAAGCCGAGGCTGTGAAATTCCATGAATATTCGGCAGTACGGGCAGTTCCATTCTGCCAACATTATGGTGTATGTGGCGGTTGTAAATGGCAGGTTCTCCCCTATTCCGAGCAAATCAAGTATAAACAAAAACAAGTAACGGACAACCTCACCCGCATCGGCAAAATAGAACTGCCGGAAATCTCTCCGATATTAGGTTCAGAAAAAACTCAGTTCTACCGGAATAAACTGGAGTACACTTTTTCCAACAAACGTTGGCTGACGACAGAAGAGGTTCAGCAGAATGTAGTGTACGAACAGATGAATGCCGTAGGCTTCCATATTCCCAATGCTTTCGACAAAGTGCTGGCCATAGAGAAGTGCTGGCTGCAGGACGATATATCCAACCGCATCCGCAATGCAGTACGCGACTATGCCTACCAGCACAACTATTCTTTCATCAACCTGCGTACACATGAAGGAATGCTACGCAATATGATTGTACGTACCTCTACCACCGGCGAACTGATGGTAATCCTCATCTGCAAGATAGAGAAAGAGGAGGAAATGGCTCTGTTCAAGCAAATGCTGCAATACATAGCAGATACATTCCCCGAAATCACTTCCCTGCTATACATTATTAATAATAAATGCAACGACACCATCACCGACCTCGAGGTACACACCTTCAAAGGGAAAGACCATATCTTTGAGGAAATGGAGGGACTGCGCTTCAAGGTAGGTCCCAAATCTTTCTATCAGACCAACTCCGAGCAAGCCTACAACCTCTATAAAGTAGCGCGCAACTTTGCCGGACTGACCGGCAACGAGCTTGTTTATGACCTTTATACCGGCACGGGCACCATTGCCAATTTCGTATCCAAGCAAGCACGCCAGGTAATCGGCATAGAATATGTACCCGAAGCCATTGAAGACGCCAAGGTCAATGCCGAGATTAACGGAATCAAAAATACATTGTTCTTTGCCGGAGATATGAAAGACATGCTGACACAAGACTTCATCAACCAATATGGCCGTCCCGACGTCATCATCACCGACCCTCCCCGTGCCGGAATGCACCAGGATGTAGTGGATGTCATTCTGTTTGCCGAGCCCAAACGCATCGTATACGTCAGCTGCAATCCGGCTACGCAGGCGCGTGACCTGCAACTGCTCGATGTGAAATATAAAGTAAAGGCCGTTCAACCGGTAGACATGTTTCCGCACACCCACCACGTGGAAAACGTAGTATTATTGGAATTAAAAGATTGAAAGTCCAAGTCGTTTCAATCGTAAATTGTAAATTGTCTAATCGTAAATTAAAACCAGTCGTGGCAAAAGAAAAAATTACAGCAAGAGCCCGCACACAATATACGGACTACATGGTGAAGGAACCGATGGAGCTCATGGAGTTCCTGGCAGCTAAAATGCCGGATGCCAGCCGCACCAAGCTGAAATCATTGCTGAGCAAACGCATTATATATGTGGACAGCGTCATCACTACACAATACAATTTTCCCCTGAAACCGGGTATGAAAGTACAAATCAGCCGCGAGAAGGGACGCAAAGAGTTCAACCATAAACTGATGAAGATTGTATACGAAGACGCCTACATCATCGTGATAGAGAAGATGCAGGGCCTGCTGTCTGTCAATACTGACCGGCAAAAGGAACGTACCGCCTATACCATCTTGAATGAATACGTGCAACGCTCGGGCAAGCAGCACCGTGTACACATCGTGCATCGCCTGGACCGTGACACCTCCGGCTTGATGATGTTTGCCAAAGACGAGAAGACCCAACGTACACTACGCGATAACTGGCACGACATTGTAACAGACCGGCGATACGTAGCCGTAGTGGTCGGCGAAATGGAAAAAGACGCAGGAACCGTGGTTTCTTGGTTGACGGACCGTAAGCTGTATGTATATTCCAGCCCGACGGATGACGGAGGACAAGAGTCCATCACCCACTACCGTACCATCAAGCGCGCCAATGGATATTCTCTTGTAGAACTGAATTTGGAGACCGGACGCAAGAACCAGATACGTGTACACATGCAGGATTTGGGGCATCCCATTATCGGAGATGGACGCTATGGAATAGAAGATGTAAATCCCATCGGTCGCTTGGCACTGCATGCTTTCAAACTCTGTTTCTACCATCCCGTCACGGGAGAGCTGATGCGGTTTGAAACACCTTATCCCGGTGAATTCAAGAAACTAGTCTTGAAGAATAAGCAATAAATCGTTCATACTCATTAAAAGGACACCTACTACGTCAGGTGTCCTTTTAATGTTAAGCTAATTTGTCTTTTCTTGAATACAGCGGACAATAAGTGCATCACCACTCCAGCGATTATTCATTCCCCACCCATCTGCACCTGCAACAAATGTATTTTGTTTATCCACTGTAGCTACATATATTCCTTTTCCTACATAGACATACTGCACTGCAGAAGCCGGATAGCCGGAAAATCTCAAAAAAGTCTTTGTATCACTATCCGTATTGTCACACTGCAACAAGATTCCCCCTTTGGAATATTCCGAATTGAAGTTTGACGGACGAGTGTTATTATTCACCCAAACTTTCATTTCATCTATCGTCGGCACCCTCCACCCTGCCGGAGAAGGATCATCAAAAGTCTTAGTGGCATTCCATGTCTGATTACCATTGCTACACCAATGTTGAGCATTACCATTTAAAGGAGAAACAATCTCGATCGGATGCTTGTAGGCATCCCTTAGACTCAGATTCTTACAATTACCTGCAGGAATTATAACATGGACTCCATCTGCTCCATAACGGTTCAGAATATTCTTAGGAGGACGATCCGCTGTGATTGTAAACTCATACCGAGCTTCAAAACTTGTGTAAGGCAAAGATGTATAGCTTCCAGGTAAAGGATCTTTTCGTCCCTTCTGAAAATGCAGACATTGGGTTCTGGAAGCGGCATGGATATCGGATGGGATGCTGACCTCTCCCGTATAGGCACCCAGGTTGCGGTCCATGATGGGAGCATATGTACCACTGGAACTTTTCATCCTGATTTTTCGTTTATTTGCGGGAGTCAATACGGTTTCACTTCCCACAGCATCCGGATTATAATCCGTCACCCACACATGCCAGCTCCAGAGAATTTCATCGTTCGTATCATAAGCGGCTATCAAGCCACTGCCGCCCGTAGTGCCGGATGCCACACGGCAATAGATACGGCATTGCCCTTCGGCTGTTGCAGCAGTGGTAAGGCCGTTCCCACTCAAATCCTTGATATCTACAATGTTGGTATGGTCGTCCTCACTGTTCACAACTCCCATTACCGGTTCGCCTACATCTCCATCCTCTTTGAACTGCCATAAGAGTTTCACATATTTTATTCCATAAGTAATAGCCGTATTAGAAGTTGTCGTACCACTTGTAACCCACCCTTTAAGTTGGGTATTCGGAGTATCAGCCCCGTTTATTCTGAACATGAACGGATCGAAACAGAACGCCCCTCCCGGCGCCACCATAAAGCAGTTGGCTGTAGGCACTAAATTATCATTACTCTCCGAAGCCGGGATAGGGTCGATATACGTCACCCTGCGGTCACTGGTAGGAATAGCTGTATGGGTAAAACGCACATCATAAATATAGTCCGTATTGCTCTTGATACTGAAATTCGCCGGCTCTTCATTTCCCAGATAAATACGGTAATTAAACTTTTTCTTTATATCGGCATTGTTCACCGCCACAAACGTCAGATAGGAGCTGCCGGCAGAAGCATTTGCCTTGATACGCAATATATCGGATGATACAGCCGGATTGTCCTTACGCACATTGGCAGGGACCCAAAAGGAGTAAGTGCCGTTACTCTGGTTGGCAGATACATCGTAATTCTTCGTCTCCAAAGCAGTATATTGGTCCATGATGTTGGGATACACCCCATCTGTATCCGGTTTGGGGATATAGTTGAAATCGAGCGGTATATCCTGCAGAAACAACTGTTTCAGCGTATATTTTTGACCGCCCACCGTCACGTTATAATTCCATTTCACCGTTACCTTTGCAGCCAGCCTTTTCAGTAGTAAACGCACGTCGTAAGCACCCGTTGTCTCAATATCCGGGCTTTGCAGCTTTCCGTCCGAAGTCACCTTGACATGCTGCAGATGAAGCACATAGGGCATCTTGTTCATCTGGGCTTGTGAGGCACCCGATGTCGGAATGCCGTCAATCACGTCCCGGCTGAACGACACGGCCTGCAAATCAGCAAGGCTCTTATCACCGATGCTCGGCGATGATGCCTCTTCTCCGCACGCAATAATCACCAGCTGGCAGTCGTCGGATTGCGTCAGGGAAAAGGTCAACTGGCTCCCGGCATTTATCTTGCCGCTTTGATAGAAAGTCTTTCCGCTTGCTCCACCGTTCGCATCCAATTGGGTTCCGGACTGGTCAAACTGGAACACGTTCAGTGCATACAACCCGTCGGGAGTGGTTATCTCACCCGCACGGGTAGAGACCGCCTCCGTTTGATGCTCCACATGGAATGCCTGCCGTCCGTTTCCGGAAACTTGTCTGCAGGCAGACTTGCCTCCATGCACCGCATTATCGCCGTTGGTCGCATTTTCTTCCGGTGCAAATCCCAGACTGACAGCCACCTCTACAGATTTGGCATCACCGTCCGGGGCAGCACTCATTTCCACCTTGTCTTCACAAGCCCCGGTTGTACACAGCCATACTGCCACACAGAGCCAAAATCCCACTGGTATATTATTCTTTCTTACTCTCATCTTGCTATTAATTATTACCTCTTGATAATCTTGTCTTCATCCTACTGCCTCTTCAGTCCTTGAAATCTACCGTATGTTCTACCTTCTCCACCTCATCAAAGACCACTACCTTGCCGTCTGTTATCTGCACACGTACATCCGACGAGTTGGCACCGGACAGATTCAAAGTCACTTTATAATAATAATTGCGCTGAATATTGTAGTCTGTACGCAGGTTGCCGCCCAGATAGATGCGGTATGCCACGTCAATGGCTTCGGAAGTAGCCCCGTCCCCGTATTTGTAAGTGCCCTCCAGCAAGATATAGGTGCATCCCCCCAGCTTGCTTCCCGTCGTGCTCCCCGGACCGTACATGTCCAGGCCTTTGTCTGCAAAGGAAGTGGCAGTGCCCATTCCCCGCAGATTTTCGGGAATGTAAAAAGTATAAGGCGTACCGGAATTCATATTGCCTATAGTGGCGGATGCAGCTGCATCAATATCCCCCGTAACGGGATAGCTGGTACCCAAAGCACCACCTCCACGAGTATAGAGCGCCATATATTTAGGATAGTTCTTCACCGTCATTTTACTGATAGTAAAAGCACCTTTGGTATCCGCATCATTCCAGGTTACAGATACCTTGGCATAAGCCCGGCTCAAGGGAGCCACCACCATTACCTTCCCGCCGGCTACGGGGGTATAAGTGATAGGTCCCGAAGTCAACAGTTTCAGTTCTCCGGTGATGCTGCCGGACGATACCGCCACCGTCTTTGCCTTCAAGGCCACTTCATTACCGCTGAATCCGTCGAGGAAATTTGTCCCGGCATTGACAATCACATAAAAGCGGCTTGTCAACTGTGAAAAATCCGCTGATGACGTACTGAAGGTCAAGATATTTCCGTTCAGCCCCGGAGTACCTGCATTTCCCTCAAACTTCATGGATTTTATAAACCCGTTTGTCGATGCATTATACTGCACTACCCATACATCCTCTACTGTTATATCCCCCAGGGTATTGGCAGCCCGCGTATCCACTTCCAACGAAGCGGGCAGCTCCAGCCTGAAAGTTACATCCGTTGTAGCCGGCAGCATCTCCGGGGTTTCCTCTCCGCATCCTGCCAGCAGCAATACCAGCAAACCTGCAAATCCGTATTTCAAATTCTTTTTGTGTAGCATAATCATTCTTTATTTTCCTATATCGTCCGAAGGGAGTTCCACTTCCGTATAACCTTGTACTGCCAGTGTCAAGTCCGAAGGATTCAGCACCCCGTAGAAAGTGAGCGTGAAGTCGAACACATATTTCATGCCCGGAAGCATCACTTTCATGACAGAAGCCTCGAAATCATCGGTCAGCGTCTTATCAATGGCACCGTCTTTATAGCCTACAGTCAGGTTCACTGTAAATTTCAATAGGGCCGAACCGTCAACGGGCAGAAGGACCTCCGGACTGCTTTCCCTGAACTCCGTCACAGCATAATTATTCTTTGTAAAATTGTCATAATAGAAACCGGAACCGTTGTAATTCGCAGCGGCATCCCATGCCGTTCCGTCCGGGCGAAAGGAAAGTTTCTCCGGCAGCCCCTCCACCTTGACATTGTTCACCTTGAGGCTTGTCGGAGGTACCGGTTGACCTCCATCTTTGGCCCTCACCCGTATTTGTACCTGCGTGCCCATTCGTTTGAAGGGAGTCGCCAATGGTGCCTGCATCATTGTCTCACCTGCACTTCCGGGCTGGACGGTCATTCCCGTCAGGCGGTTGTACATGAAGTCGTTCCCGTTATACACATCGATAACACCGCCCGAACCCAAGGAGGGAGTATCCGTAGAAGAATTGTAGGAGAACAGATAAAAGTCATACCTACCCCGGTAAAGCGGCATCGTGCCGGTGGCCGTACCATCCGCCTGGACTGTATATAGAGCCGTCGCTATAGGGTTCATCCAATCGGTGCTGCCCACCTCATAGACATAGACACGAAACATCTTGCCAGCTGCCATATCCACCGCACCGGCAACGGCCGCACGGGTTACACCGCCGGTATCCCTGCATACCGCCTCCTCTACCACAGAACCTTTGTACATCACAAAGCTCACTTCCACGGGTTCTCCGCGGTCCGGTAAAGAGACCGGCTCATCCGGTCCTGCCGTGCAGGCCGCCTGCAGGACACCGGCAAGCAACAGCACCCACAGTCTATTGAAGTTACTTCCTATTTTCATCATTTACCCACTTTATCAAATTCCAATACTCGTATTCTGGCTGGCGTCATTCTGCCAGTCCTCCATCTGTACCCCCGAGAAACCTCCACCCATCTTATCCACCGTCACTTTGTATACGTAATGCTTACCTGCCTTCCATTGCTGGGGAGTACCTACCACTCCGGTCTCAAACACCAGCTCGGCAGGAGTACCGGCTCCCGCCGGAAGCACATCCACCGTCAACCGGAAAGAGAGTAACGGTTCCGATGCCGCCATAGGAGCTGCCAGGCAAGTCACATTCGGAGCAGTGCTATTAGTAGCCAACACCGTACCTGCAGAATGAGTCAACGTCAACTGCGAGGTTGAGGAAAGACCGGACAACGCCCCCGTAGCCAGATTCATCACCCCATTGCCTATCTGAATACGGTTTGTTGGACTGAGTATTTCCACTTTCTTCAAGGTCAATTTCTCCGTAGCTGCCTCCGACTTCAGGACGCGTAGGCTGACCTTCGCCAAGGTGTGTTTCAATGAAAGGCTGAGGCTTCGATTGGAAGTGGTGACCGCATAAGGTCCGAAAGCCGTTGTGCTGCTGTGCCAGTTCAACAGATAGTCCGTCTGCGAAGCGGCCAGAAAATCATCTGCAGCCACCACGCTGACCGGCACTGTATGATTGCCGGATGCCTCACGGGTGACTGTAAGCCCCGACGGATGGAAAGCATAGACTGTGGCATCGCCTCCGTTGGCGCTGTTAATCTTCGGTGCATTGTCTCCCGCACTCCATCCTCCTCCGGCTCTGGTATAAACACATCTGGGATTAGAACCGTATTCCGCATGGTTCTGCTTAGTCAGATACAATCCCACCGCATCCACATCCGTCAGCAGGGCACGGGTAGAAGTGCCACCCTCATACAGACTTACAGATTCCAGCTTCAGCCCATACCCGTCTTCCGTCTGCGGCAGCCTTTCATCTTCCGTACACGACGCCAGCATCAGCACCATTCCGAAAAACGGCAGCCACTCCTTCAAACTCATTCTCAGATTCCTTTCCATATCCGTTTGTCTTTTTATCATTCCACTATCCTTATTTTCACGTTGCATCCCCCATATCTTCCTCCGGCTGCGCATCAAAGTCCGTCACAGTAACACCGGTCAGCACCAGCTCTTCAGTAGCCGAAAAGGTGAACTGGTAGTTATATCCGGCTTTTATTTGTTTGGAAGGGGTGAAACTCTCGGTATGCATTTTGGTATCCGTAGTCCCTTCAGCCCCCGTCGTCACTTCTATGTGCCAGGAATCCCAAGAACCGGGATTTATAATCCCCACATACGAATGTACCTTACTTGAGGTATTGCCCGAAGTCCGGCAAAATATAGTTTCTGTAGAGCCATTTATCTTCATAACAGCCTTATTGGGTACCAATGCCGACGCATAATTCACCACCACCGTGAACTTGGCAAAAGCGTGTTTGAATTTCAGCGACAGATGGTTACCGACTGTAGCAGCTTGGGCCACCAGCTTATTGCTTTTCAAGAATTTGTCTTTTGTACTTTGGTCACCATCCGGGACAGTAATTATATCCTTCACATAACCCAAAGAAGCTCCATCCTTATAATAAGGAAAGACAGCATCGTAAGTCTTTCCATCGGTAGTAGTAGCAGAGGTACCATTCAATGCCATTGTTACCCACCGGCTCCCTTCCTTTTTATAAGGCATGAGCAATATTCTACTCGGATCAGCACCTTGAACATAGACTCCTATCACATCCCCTTCAAGGAATGCCTGCCGGTCAAAATTACTCTCTCCTGCCTCCGGTTCGGGAATGTCTATCCCTGCCCGGCTTGTCGCATTCCCTTCGTGCTTCACAATCTCGGCTGAAATTTCCAAAGCGGCAGGTACATAAGGCTCTTCCTCGCCTCCACAAGACGAGAGCAGGCAGAGAAGAAATGCTCCCAATGCCCGGTATATATAAAATTGTTTCATAGTTTTACGATGGTTGTCCATTGAAATCTCCTGTATATCCTTCATCATCACCGGCGTCCGTCCAGCCTTCTATGCCGGACTCCCGCAGAATCAGCTTGTCGTTCTCAACTGCCAGACTATATATGTAATGCGTGTTTGCCACACATTCACAAGTCACCGAACCGGCATAGGTGACCGTATACGTTCCCTCACTATCCGTACCGGAAAGATTGAGCGTAAGGTCAATAGTCCGGCTACCGCCAGAAGCAGGCAGCAGGATGGCACACCAGGAATTGGCCGCATCATCAAGTCGCAACGGACGCACCGACTCCTCCGCAGCACTGCCGGTACGTATACCCGTTCCTTTCAATGAAAAGGAAACGTATGAGGCAGGGAAAACAACATCCAAATTTCCCACCAACTTCAAAGTGACCTTACTATTCGAATGTTTCAGAGTAAGATTAAGTAAAGCATTGCCTGCCACCTTTACATCCGTATCCGTGCCTAATCGGTTGCTCATACGGAATCCTTCCACTGTGGACTGGTCCGAAAGGACACCGTTATAGTCTACCGGATAAAAGGCGGAATAGGTTGCGGCAGACTGGTACATGAACTCTGTACTACCGGACATAGCCGTCCAAGTCTGTGTTGTTGCCGCCAGTGACGTCAACTGATAATTACCGCTCGACGTGGCACCTCCCACAGTGCGGACAAGACGGATAACATCATTCACCTTAAAAGAGCCACGGTCATAAACGGTCACATCGGGAACAGTCCGTGTAGAAGCTGTGCCATCTATCGAGGCAAACACCCTCAGAGGAATGCTTTCCTCCATAGAGTCATCTCCGGAAGTCGTCAGGCTTCCGGTACAAGCAGTAGTAACCGCCAATAGAACGAATAACCCGCCCAAGATATAAGTATTGTTACTTGTCTTCATCTATATTCTCTATTTATTTTCAGCCTCCGGTTTCCGGCGACATTGAACCTCCATCAATTTCCGTTCCGCCATTGGCTTCCTCCCAATCGCTTATGGTCACTTTATCAATAGTTACCCCCTTCTTGCTAAGTTTCAGATTGTAAGTATAGCGATACCCGGCCTGCCAAACAGCAGAAAAAGCTGCACCGACTGAAGCCAGATAAGTACGCTTATCAGTGTTCGCCGCATTGCCCATACTTATAATCATCGTATACTCTATACCAGTTGTCGCGGTTTTCGGAATGACCAGCCCGTATGCCACTACTGCCGGACTTCCCGCAGCCCCGGAACGTTGCGGATTGGCAGAGCATTTAAAGGTAAGGGTTCTTGCAGCAGTTTTGCCGGCTATGGAACCGTCTGCCAAGCTCATCGTTTTTGAAGGGGCTGTATAGAAATATTTGTCAGTGGTCTCCTTTCCACTACAAGCTACACTCCACACATAGTCATAATCCGGTTCTGCCGGACGGTCAGCCGCATTCTCCATCGTAAAAACCACTTGCGCCAAGGCATGCTGCAGGTGGATGGCGGGCGTAGAGGCAGTGCGGCTCACCAAGATAGCATCGGTATTCCCTATCGCACCTCCGGCAGCACCATACATATAGTCTGCCACAGAGCAGCCGTAAGTATTGCCGCCGTCAAAAGTCTGTGAAGCGGTAATCGCAACGGGAATGGTAGGGGCGCCACCCGTAATGCCCGGCGTAGCAGAAACAGTGGAGGGAGACCAGGCATAGAGTCGTCCCTCGATGGTATTTACATAGACGGGAGAGGTCGTTGTCCAGGGTTGTCCATTGACTTGCGGGGCGGTGAAGATGCTGCCTGCATCCAAGGTACCGGGATAGGTCGTATTGTCCGAAGTCCGAGCTACGTAAATACCTACCGTATTGATTTCATCTGCCGCCGTGCCAATGCCATTCACAACGGAACGGCTATCGGCAATGCTGACGGACGCAGTAGTGACACCGGGCTGAAGAACCACCGGAATATCTTCGGGAGCAGGCAGCACACCGTTGCCGGCACAGCTGCATGCCGCTATCAGAAGAAAAAGAGTATACAAGTATTTCATGTCATGAATGGCTGGAAAATGAGTTTATAAATTTGTGTCACTGTATAACCAAGTCACCGCCGGTAGCATTCTGCCAGTTGGCAACCGTCACACCCGAGATACTCAGTTCCGTACCGCTCAGTTTGACAGAGTACAGATAATCCTTGCCTTGCTGCCATTGAATAGTAGTGCCATTCTTCGTAAGAGGTACCGTATAATCGACCCCATCGATAGCAAAAACAGCTTGGACATCATTTTTTGAAGAAGCTGCGGTTTCCGGCATTACCAGAATACTGAACTTCTTGGATGCGTCTCTGGCATCGTTCGCCGTAGTGGCAACAGAAGCCGAAGCTGTACTACCCGTTGTTATAATCTGGTAGTAATCAGTGCTTCCTTCCTTGATGACACGGGTATAGGTAACGGCAGTAGCACTACCCGGAGAGACTGTTCCGTCCTTGATTTTCATGGTAGGGGTGCTACCTTTGGTCAAGGTGGTTCCGGCGCTATTCTTTAGCGTAATCTTTGTCAGTTTGCCTTCATTATTGTATGTTCCGTCATTATAGATACGGAAGCTGAGCATGGCAAGAGCATGGTTCATGGTAAGGTTCTTGCCGTTGCCTTTGGCGCTGTTGCCTTTCCCATTGTCCGCCTCTACCGGAGTGGCCCACATATAGTCCACTTCACCGGGAGCGGAAGCTATCTTGACAGTATTAGCGGCATCGTTAGTCACCCAGGAAGATGTAAATTTCTTATCCGCATTGTTTACGGCAGTGATGGTATAATCCGCTTCGGTACCCGCACCTCCCGGATAAACGGAAATGCCAATCGTGGAAGCATCAGCCACATCGTCCGTACTTGCTTTCAGTGCCGTGCCCGTGTCTTTATACTCACCATTAGACCCCGGTTGATAAGCCGGATGATAGGCATAGATAGTAGCGTCTTCGGAAGAGAGATAAATCTTGTCCGTACCACTGGTCCAGCCACTTGAGTATGAATACAACGCATAGTTGTTGCTGTTGGCATGTGTATTGGTCGTCGTACTCTGCGCATATACCGCAATATTTTTCAAGGCATCGGTAGCGGCAGAGCCGGAAGAGCCGGAGTTCCCTATTGCACTGCGCGTCAGTGTCGCCACCACCGGATTTACCTGCAGCTCCACCGGAGTGTTATCCACTGTTTCCACATTTGCCTCCTCGCTGCATCCGGAAAGTGCCAGCAGGCAGCAAGGAAGAGCAAGCGCATATAAAAGCCGCAGTCTGTTTTTCATTGAGTCATTCATTTTTTTGTCTATTCAGTTTCTATAAAATCAAATCTCCGTCTACCGGAACTAAAGTCCATGCAGACACTGTGACCGAACCTACCTCCAGTTCATAATCAGATACTTCGAGCGTCACGATATGGGATACGCCCGCCTGAAACGGGGATGGTCCGGAAGTACTGCCGAAACCTATGGAAACGTTGCTGTAGGTCCCTACAGAAGTTTCCACAGTCAGCGCATAAGTACCGCTATCCAAAGGAGGAAGCAGCAAAGTGCCCAAGTCAATGGGAGAAACGGCATCAGTCACCTCTACTCCTCCGTCCGGAGCTGTCCACGAAAGGTCAGCATTGCCACTAAAGGTAGGAGACGCCTTGCCTCCACTATCGGTGGCAAGAGGCAGTGACACACTGTTTTGTACACCGGTCACCGTCACTTTCGTGACCTTCACCGCCACGCCATCCGCTATCTTCTTCTTCGCCTTGAACTGGATACGGGTCAGCAGATGACTGAAGACCAACGGTCTGTCACCCAGCCCCATCCCGGCTGTATTGCCATAGAACCGGTAGCCGTCCCAACGGTTACCTTTCATTTCGGGAGCGTAGAGCAGGTCCTGAACACCGGTCAGGGTATAGGAAACCGTACCGGCCGAAAAAGAAGCGGGAGACGGAGAAACGGCAACCACATATATCCAGTCGCCATAACGGGGATAAGAGGGAAATGGGGGCATACCGCTCCATACCATCTTCCCGTCCGTACCTACTGCCGCCTCACGGCTTCCTTCCCACTCTCCCGTCAAGTCCGCATACTCCCCTTGCTCCGTAGAGCGATAGACAGTGGCAGTAAATGCCTCTTCGGGTAAGTTCCCTGCACGGGTTTCCGGTTGTGCGAAGATTTCGCCTCCGGCACTCAACTGCAAAGGGAGCTCCTCTTCCGTATCATCTGCCGGAGAGGAAGAGCTGCAGGCGGTCAGTCCCTGCCCTATCCCTCCGAGGAGAAGATATAGGCAGAGCAACCGTACTGTTGTTCCGGAAAAGGGAATATGGGATTTTCGTTTCATGCGTTTCTACGTGTAGTTATCAGTTCAAGTCGGCTGTTCCTTCATTACCGGACACCCAAGGCGTTACGGTAGCAGAAGCATTGATAATGACAGAACCGTCACCGGCTGCCGCAGGCTCGTTCACATTCAAGGTGACCAGATGGGACTTACCGATTTCGGTTACCAAGTTTCCTGAGCCACTTGTTACCGGAATATTACTGAAAGACAAAGGCGCCCCACCTACGGACAACGTCACATTGACCGTTGTCTGTGATTTATCCTTCACCATAACCGGGTCGCCTACGGGTGTTGCCGTACTTGTCAGTGCCGCGCTGCTGATGTTTGGAATGGAAAGGGCGGCTGCACCGGTCCAAGAGACATTTCCGTTGATGGCATCCATCTTGTCGGGCACCTGGGCATCATTCAATTCAATTTTGTTCACACCTACCACTTTGCCGTCCCATTCACCCGTTCCGGCAGCTTGCGTAATCTTAATGGCGAATTTAATCTGGGTGGTCTTGTGAACAAATGTCAGGTTAAAGGGATTGGTAGGATTAGTCTTTATCCCCGCATCCGCCGCTGCTGCATACATGGCATCCACCGTACCGTCCTTGGCACCGAAAGTAACCGTTGTACCGTTCAGGGTTCCATCCGGCGCTACGGCTGCCAGCCAAGTATGTGTCGGGGCAGACCCGCTTTCATCGTTACTGTAATACAGTGTCGGATTCAACGTCATAGGCTGTGCGGTACTACCGGCAATAAAAGTGGCTATGGAGACATTGGCACGTGCAGTCAGTTCCATCGTACCGCCAGCACCAGAGGTAAGCGTATTGGACGTCACTGCGGAAAATCCGCTCCAGTCTGCCGCGTTTTCCCCCGTAGTGGCGTCAGTCATCAGCACTTTTGCACTGACGGTACTACCATCGTTTATTGCCGCACGGGAAGTAACGATTCCTTCCACCTTCTGTCCGATACGGATAGCAACCGCATCTACAGAAGCCTGCTCTTGTAATTCATTTTCGGCACAACCAGCCAGTGCCAACAAGGCTATTACAGCCATTACAGATTCTTTTCTCATGTTCTTTCTTTTTTAAGTGAATTTACTTCAATGTTCAATTATTAGATTATTCAATTCCTTCCCCTCCGTCTATCTCCCCATTGCCACCGGTACCGTTTTCCCAGGAACAGACCTTTGCCATAGCCACAATTTCCTGCGGTTCAGCGGTGGCAGGGTCCGGAATATCGACAAGCACCGTATAGGCTACGCCTCCTTCGCCCGCACCTCCTTCGAAATGTACCGGAAGATGCGTATAGACAAAGTCGTGCGCAGGGTCATCGTCCACTGCCAGACGAAGCTCGATGGAGAACTCGGCACCCGGCTGAACCAGTACATGACCGGGTAGTCGGACACCCCCATCCTCAAACGGAAGACAAGCGCCCTCTTCACCACTGTCATATACCGTGACGGAAACCACAGCTTCACTGCAAGTCAGCTCCTCCGTCAGCAATGAAAGCTGTACCTCCTGCGACAAACCGTTCAGCGCCATTGAGCGGATACTGAATTTATCGGCATCCTCCACATCCAGTTTCAAATGGAAAACCAGTTTTGTCAACAGATGCCGATGAAGGAGCGTTCTTTCACTATCCTCCGTAAAAGGAGCATCCCGGGAACCGGACTGCTCGCAGGCAAGCATCAAGTCTTCCTCGCCCGTAAGGGTATATAGCAATGTACCCTCTGCAGTCATGGGCGCAGGAGGATAAAAGCTGCGCAAATAGACGGGGCTGCCGTCCAATGGATAGTAGCGTGTCGGGACAAGTTTTATTTCATTGCCCGTAGCCACCCCTTCCCAACATGCCGTGTAGTTTCCTGCAGACGGGCCGCAGGCGATACAGACCGGAGTACCGTCGAAAGTGTCTACCGCCGCACGGGTACGGATGCCGGTATAGAGGCGGATGGGTACAGAAAGCGGTTCCGGTTCGGGAGGCTCTTCATGTCCCCGTTCCGCACACGACAATATGAGTGCCGAAATCCACAGCAACAGAATTATATGTATTGTTCGATTCATCATTCCTTTTTTCAGAATAGGTCATTCACCCGGATTTCATTCAAATAAAGACGCGTCATATGGTTAATTACTCCCAATTTAGCGGCAGCGCCTCGATAGCGCTGATACATGACCTCGCGGGTAGGATGATTGCAGTTCAAATGTTCACCGATTATTTCAAGAAGCTCCAGAAGAGTTATCTGGGAGCAGGGACGGGTCAACTCGTAAGAGGAAAGCTTGTCGGGATGGTCCGCATCATGACATCGGATAAGCCCTCCCGCTTCAAGTTTATTAAGCAGTTCCGATACAGCATTCAAAAAAAGAGTGTACTGAGATAATTCCCCTCTTCCACCTCCCTGCGCTATATCGCTCAGCATGGAAACAGCAATCTGTGTCAGTGGTGTAAGCATAATATATTTGTTTTGTTTTCCGTTACTCCGTAAGTAACGGTATGTGAAGTCTGTTACTCCGTAAGTAACAGAAAAGCACAAATCAGAATATTGCAAGCGATGCAGGCACGAGAAATAGATTAAAGAAAAGCAAAACGCCCTGACAAGACGTATAGAATACTTCCTCCATGTTGTATCCTAAAACGTGGAGAAGAGAAGTGTGTGTTTTCATAGCAAAACAATTTTCCTCTTATGAACTAATTGTGTCTCTTACGGATACAAAAGATAAAAAAATATATCTATTTTAGTGTTTTATAATTTGTTTTTACGTTATATTGTCTATCTTTGCAACGAAAACATTCGCTGTTACTTACGGAATAATAATGGCTTCATGCCATTCTCCACAGATTCTTTCTTCCTAAATAAATGTAATCAATTATTATTCGATTAGCTTTGGCCAGTTCATTGCCTTCAAAGCTTTTCAGATACGTGCGGGTAACCTCTAATGAGGAATGTCCCAGTCCTTCGGAGATAATCTCTTCCGGTACCTGGCAGTATTTGGCAAGTGTGGCCCACGTATGGCGGGCAGTGTATGAACTCACCTTCAGCCCCTTCATGCCACAGAGAGCGGGAAGCAGCGAAAGGTTACGGTTTAACTCCCGCAGCCGTTCGCAGTAACCATAAAAAGCTGATTCACCTTCCTGACCGGCATCAAGGATGTCCAGCAGGTAAGGAGAAGAGGGGTCTGTATTGCGATAACGCTCTATCAGGCGCATGGCTTCGGGAACCACCTTTACACAAAGCTCAGTGCCCGTTTTACGACGATGGCACACCAACAAGTCGCCATTGAGATCGCATTTACGCAAATGTGCCAAATCGACGAAAGGCATACCCTGCAACAGAAGCATCAAAGCAAGAAAGTCTTGCGACTTGCTGACTGCTGCGGGAAATTCCTTGCAATGGTCTGTCTTGAGCAGCTGCTTCATCTGTCCCGCAGTCACCGCCAACTTGCGCTCCGTATACACGCCCGTCTTCATCCCTGCAAACAGCCTGAACTCCCCACGTATCAGCTCCCGGTCTACGGCACGGTTATAAACTGCACGAAGCACACGCACATACGTGGAGATGGTGTTATAACTACGCTGCAAGCCTTCAATATGACACTCAAAGCGTTTCAACCAATGGCGTGTCAAGGCGCCAAAAAAAATCTCGCCCCCGCCCACAAAACCGGTAACGGCATATAGGGCATACTTGTAGATGTGGGCAGTGGAATAGCGCCCCTCACGGCGCAACTCCTCAATGACCTCATTCATGAAGCCGGTAAAACTTACTTGTTCCATAATTCCTTCTTTTAAGGGTTAATAGAACACAATATAAGGGAAATAGTTGAGGAATTACGGTATACGACTCCCACTAAAAAGTTCAGCCGGTATTTCGGGGGATAGCCTTATACAGAAAAAGTTGCATGTGGATAGCCTCTCATCCGCCATGCAACTTTTATTTGCTAATCCCTAAGAATTCTCTTCTTCTATTTAATAAGCATACAGTGTAACCGGTCCATCCCGATACCCATCCACATATAAGATACCACTCAGTTCATCACTTGAAATATAGACATCATATATTTCTATCAATGGATAGTTGTTGCCATAATCCAATGAAAGAATCCCATCATTTATCATCCAACGCAAAGGCAATGAAGAAACAATATGGTTAGGGTCGTCGAAATAACACTGCTCATCTGTACCGAAGCCATTTCCATTCAATAGCAACCCACTCTCCAAAGGTTCTCCATATCGGTCTACAAAGCCCAAATCGCCAGCCCATCCGTATCTAATCAGACGGTCGAAGATTGTCTCGTCATCTTGTTCGCATGAGGAAAAGACCACCATGCCCAAGCATAGCAGAATCAAGACTTTGGTATATTTCAGCATACTATTCATACTTCATACTTTATTTATAATTAGCATCTACCATCATTACAACTACTCCATCCAGCTTACCGGATAAATAATGCTCGCGCACCCATACATTATCAAAGTACTTGATTTCACCCGCACCGTAATTCAGTGTCAACCCCTCCATAGACTTGTCCATCCATTTCCAGGTAAAAGTGCGTGAAACCGTTTCATAGGGGCGGGACTCTCCTCCGCGATAATACTCCCAGATTTCCTGTCCGGAATTATCAGCCTTGGCAAACTTCAGCTGATGACTGCATAACACTTCAACTCCATCTTTGTTTTCCGTCTGATATTCTTCTACCCACGTCTTTCCACACAATTTGTCGTCACTATTCTGTATGGTATAATACACATCATCCCCACAAGACGCCAGCCCAATCGTAAATACACACAATAGCAATATCTTCACATAATTCAAAGTCTTCATAAGTTATCGAGTTTAGTTAATACTTGCGGACAAACATACACAAAAAAAATGAAACACTTAATACTTCGCCTGAAATTTCTTGTAGAAGACAAGGAATAAAATAAATCCCATCAGTGCAAACGGCACGCCTGCCAATGCGGGATAACGGTAGCCTCCACTCAAGGCAAGGCCTCCGATATAAGCTCCGATAGCATTCCCAAAATTGAAAGCCATCTGCACACAAGCGCCTCCCAACATTTCTCCTCCAGGAGCCACACGAATCATCAACACCTGCTCCGGACTTGAGACGGCAAACAAACCTGCCGTACAGAGTGTCATCAATATTGCCGAACACCACGGATGGGGCGAGAGTAAAAATATCAATAATAAAATAACACATATCATCCCTTGCACCACCGTACCGACCTTCCCCGGAGTGTACCGGTCGGACATGCGCCCACTAACCAGATTGCCGACAACCATTCCGAATCCTGCCAGTACCATCAGTGCCGTAATGCTTTCCGCACTAAAACCGGAAACCTCGGTCAGCAACGGGGTGATATAGCTATACCAGCAGAATACACCACCGTTGCCCAAAGCCGTAGCTCCCAATATGAGCCACGGCGCCGGCTTCTTCAAAAAACGGAACTGTCCTTTAAATCCCGTGTCTTTCAGACCTTCGACCTGCGGTACCCAACGCCAAATGTAATACAATGTTATCAATCCCCAGGCACCTACCAGCAGAAACGTGGCACGCCAAGACAGCGTATGGCTCAACGAAGTACCCAACGGTACCCCAAACAGATTGGCCACAGTCATTCCCGCTATCATAATTGAAACCGCCTCCGAGCTTTTCCCCTTATCAGCCAATTTTCCCGCAACAATGGAAGCCACCCCAAAATAAGCGCCATGAGGAAGTCCGGAAACAAAACGTCCCAACAGCAAGACCCAATAATTGGGTGCCATAGACGCACAAATATTACCCACAATCATTAATGTCATCAAGACCAGCAGAATCTGCTTCAACGGACGTTTGCGGGCCAGGAGCAGCATGGGCGCACCAAAACAGACACCCAACGCATACGCAGAAATGAAATGACCGGCCACGGGAATGCTGATTCCCAAATCAGTAGCCACATAGGGCAAAATGCCCATCATCGTAAATTCGGCAATCCCCAGCCCCAATGTACCGAATGCCAATGCAATAAGACTCTTCTTCATACCTTAAAAAAACAACCTATATTTTTTACCGGGCGCAAAGATAATGACATTGCATTCTCCAAATAAGAAGGATACCGAATTATTTTCAGTATCCTTCTTCATTTTTTATCTTATATCAATTGTATACCCACCATTGAAGACTTCTCCCGGTATCAAGTGCTGCATCCAGTCCTTATTCTTATATTCACCTTTATAATGGGCACTGTCACAACGCCCGTACCACGGCTCGATGCAGACAAACGGAGCATTCTTGGCCGGAGGCGACCACAGCCCCACCACCGGAGTGTCGAAATACAGACTGAGATAGGGTTTCTTCTCCTTATTATATAATGTAACTTCTTTCACTTGACTGTTTTCCAGAATCAGGGCATCCTTATCAAAGGAGTGTATGTCCAAAGGCAGCAGGCCATCTGTCAGCTCAAGCAAATATTCCTTATCCGGAGCGGCACATCCTTTCTCGGAGATAAGGATATAGTGCAAACCTTCCGTCTTATCAAAACCAAAATATCCGCGGTCCGCTGTCTCCGCATCATAGTCCGGATAATAGAAAGCCGGATGGGCTCCTATCTGGAAGTGCATTTCGCGTGTTCCGGTATTGATGACTTTCCAAAACACTTCAACCTTCTTTCCTTCTATCCGATAGCCTATCTCAAGACAAAACGGGAAAGGATATTTCTTGCGTGTTTCCTCACTGTCAACCAGTCGATAGCGTACCTCATCTTCCTGTTCAAATATCAATTCAAAATCCATATCGCGGGCAAAACCGTGTTGCGTCAATGCGTAGGAAACGCCTTCGTGGCGGTATTCATTCTCCCAAACACTGCCTACAATGGGAAAAAGCACCGGAGAATGCCGTTTCCAGAAAGCAGGGTCTGCCTGCCAAAGATATTCTTTTCCATCATGCAAGATACTGCATAACTCGGCCCCATGCGGGGAGACTTTAATTGTCAGTTCTGAATTAAAAAGTGTTTTCATATCATATATCATTTTGTTATTTTCTCATATAGTATACTTGAAAGCATTGATGCTTATATCTAATCTTCAAGCTTGCCTCCCTTCTTACTCTTATTACTAATACTTTTGATGACATTCAGATAATCTTGTTCCACATCACTGAGCGTGCGTTGTTTGTATTTACAATACTCGTTTGTAGCATGTTCCATGGCTTCTAAATGTGACACTTTACCCGAATCCATTAGCAGTTGCTCACCGGTCATGGTAAGAATCCTATCCAGATAATTAGCCCAATCATTCATAGTCATTGGCTGTTCTTTTTCAGCTTGCCGCTCTGCAAAGTCAAGATAACCGGACACCAGTTGTCCCATGGCTCTGAGTTCCTTTTCATCCAAATAGTTCTTGGCAGTACGGGCTTCGGTCAGTGTGGGTTGATTCCCTTTAAACGTAAGGAGTCCCATAAAGTCTTTTTCCGAATCAGCACGTTCCACAATCAGTTCTGCAGCGGTACGGCCATGGATGGCGAAGTGTATCTTGTTTTGCACCTTTTTAAAGAACTCCTGCGAAACGGAGGCTCGCGGGTCATAATCAATGCTTGTAGCATAGATTTCCAGCACCTGGCGGTAGAAGACTTTCTCTGTGGCACGTATATCACGAATGCGTTCCAACAGTTCCTTCCAATAGCCGCCACCGCCCAGCTTCTTTAGACGTTCGTCATCAAGGGTGAATCCCTTAGTGATGTATTCTTTCAACCGCAGAGTGGCCCATTGTCTAAAACGGGTCGCAATGATAGAACGGACACGGTAACCAAGAGCGATAATCATATCGAGATTATAGAAAGTTGTCATGTACGATTTACCATCTGAAGCAGTTGTTCGGAATTTCCGAACAACTGAATCCTCCTGCAGTTCACCTTCTTCAAAAATATGTTTAATATGCTCGCTTACATTCGATTTACTTGTTTGGTATAACTCACACATCTGCGCTTGAGTAAGCCACAAAGTATCTTCCTCAAGCTTCACATCTATTTTAGTCAGACCATCGTTGTCTGTATAAATCAGTATCTTGTTATTCTCTTCCATCTTCACTCATTCTGCTTTTATATGTTACTTTAGCGTACATCTTGTTGTAAGGGTACAATAAACCATTCTTCCGGTTTTTTTCCATCCTTTGCCATACGGCATCAATCCTTTAATCATAATTGACACAAATATATACCAAAAAACTCAAATGCCATCCTTTAGTCCCTACTTTGTTCATTCGTTTTATTTTTGGTTCCCTACTTATCTGCTCTCCACCTTCTCCTTATTTTCTCCATACAGTGGGAGCAAGTAGGGAGAAGATAAAGAGAAGACTAGGAGGAAGAGCAAAAATATTCTATATAGCCATTAAAGTATAATCCTCTCCCTCCTAAACAATAATAAAAAACATCCTAACTATTAGTAAAAAACTTCCTAACTACTAATAGTAAAGCTTGCAAGTATAGAGATAAAGAATTACCTTCGCCCTTGGTTTGTCTATCCCAAGCCTTGGGATAGAAATCCCCAACCTTGGCACACACATCCGCAACCTTGGGACAAACTTTGTAACCCCAAAAAACGAACGAACCTCATAATAACGCTACCATCATGGCAGAATACAACATGCAGGAACTGAACCTGCCGGGAGAGGACGGCAAACGTATCCTCTACCCACGAATGAAACTATACGGGCAGGTGAACTTGGAAACCATCACCGAAAAGATAGCCTACGCCTCATCCTTCACACGAGGAGACATCATCGGACTGGTGCAAGCCATCACCGACGAAATAGCCTACCAAATGGGGCAAGGTTACTCCGTGAAGATTGACAACTTAGGAGTATTCACCCCTGCCCTCGGCCTGCGGCAAGACCGTGAACGGGAGACGGGCGAAGAAGGAGACACCAAGCGAAACGCCGTCAGCATCTGCCTGAAGGACATTCACTTCAAGGCGGACAAGGAACTGCTGTACCGCACCGCTCGCCAGTGCCATCTGAAGCGTTCCACCGACAAATTCCAACGCTCCTCACAAGTGTTTTCTCCGCAGGAACGGCTGGAACGAGCAAAAAAATACCTGGAGAAGAACAGCTTCATGACCCAAGCCGACTATTGCCAACTGACCGGCTTATTGAAGTCCGCCGCCTCCCGCGAGTTGCGCGAATGGATAGCCAACCCCGAATCGGGCATCGACTACAAAGGACGAGGAACACACAAGATTTATATTCTAAGGAAACCATAACCCACATCCATTGAAGTAACAAAAACAATGAAGATACTACATTCCAGCGACTGGCACCTGGGACACACCCTCTACAACTACGACCGCACCGTCGAGCAGCAATCCTTCCTACGGCAACTCACCCGCATAGTAGCCGAAGAGCAGCCCGACGCCATGGTGGTAAGCGGAGATATCTACCACTACTCCTCTCCCGCTGCCGCCACGCAGAAGATGTACACCGACGCCATGCTGAACATCCATCAAGCCTGCCCCGGAATGACCATCGTAGTCACCGCCGGAAACCACGACAGCAGCTCCAAGTTGGAGATAGACAGCAGCCTCTGGCAGCACTTCGGCTTGAACGTTGTGGGGAACATCGAACGTACAGCCGAGGAAGTGAATCTGGACAAGCACATCATCGAGATAAACAATGAAAAAAAGACAATAGGCTACGTCATTGCCGTGCCCCACGTCTATCCGCAAAACTTCCCCCTGCTGGACACTGAAACACCACGCGACCAACGGCAGGCACGCTTCTTCCAAACACTGCTGGACGAAGTGAAGAAACGGAATACGGCACAGCTTCCCGTCGTCCTCATGGCCCATCTCTCCATTGAAGGCAGCGACCGTAGCGGGCACGATGAGAGTATCGGCGGAATAGAGTATGTTCCCCTCAGCGCTATGGGAGAAGGGTACGACTACCTGGCACTCGGACACATCCATTGCCCTCAGGACATCAAAGGCAGTCATCACCACGCACGCTATTGCGGCACTCCCCTCCCCGTCAGCTTCGACGAAACCTACCCTCACTCCGTCTCCATCATCGAGTTGGAGAAAGGGGCAGAACCGCAAATCAGTACAAGGGAAATTGAAAATCCGATTCCGCTCGTCACACTTCCCCATGACCCGACGCCTTTCGAAGACGCCTTGAAATTACTGGAAGAATATCCGGAAGAGAAACCTGCATACCTCCGTCTGAATGTGCTGACAAAAGGCTACCTGCCCCCCGACTGCAACGAAAAAGCCTCGAATGCCGCCAAAGGCAAGGCATGCAAATATTGCTACATCAAGACTACCCGAGAGCGGCAGGCCGACACTGACGAGAGCAAGCATATCTCCATCCAAGAGATGCAGGAAATGTCTCCCCTGGAAATAGCCAGACTCTACTACCACGAAACCGAAGGAGAAGAGATGGACCCAGAACTTTGCCTGCTGATGGAGACTGTCGTGCAAAAAGTGAAAAGCAAGAACAACTCCTAATCATTTGTCCGAACCATGATACTCCAGAAACTGACCATAAAGAACCTTGCCTCCATAGAAGATGCCGTCATCGACTTTGAGAACGGACCGCTAAGCGAAGAATCCCTTTTCCTTATCTGCGGCGAGACGGGTGCAGGGAAGACAACCATTCTCGACGCCATCTGCCTGGCACTCTACAACGAAACGCCCCGCATGGACCATGCCGAGAACGAAAAATACAAAGACCTGAGCCAGACTTTCTCTGCCAAAAAGGAAGATGTTGCCATCAACGACAGCCGGCAACTGATGCGCCGTAACACCAGTGAAGCATGGACGGAACTGGAGTTTACCGGCTCGAACGAAACGCCCTACACCGCCCGATGGTACGTGGCACGGGCACACCGCAAGATTTCAGGAGCCGTGCAGGATGTGCGCTGGACACTGGAAAACAAGAAAAGCGGCATACAACTCAACAAAAAGAACGAGATAAAGGCGGAAATACAAGCTGCAGTGGGGTTGACCTTCGAACAATTCTGCCGCACCACCATGCTGGCGCAAGGCGACTTCACCAAGTTCCTGCAAAGCAAGGAAAGCGAAAAATCGGATATTCTGGAAAAGCTGACCGGTACAAGTATCTACTCCGAAATAGGTGCCGAAATATATGCCGCCACCAAGGAAAGACGGACGGAATACGAAAACCAGAACCGGAAGCTGGAAGGCATCCACATCCTGGCAGAAGAAGAAGTCGCCACAATCAAGGAAGCCATAGCCACGCAAAATGCCGGAGTCAAGGAAGCCAATGAGCAGAAAACCACCGCCCTCGCAAAACGGGACTGGCTGAAGAAATACTCCGAACTCCTCCTCGCCCGCGAACAGCAAAAGAAAATATGGGAAGGGAAGCAAGCGCAACTGCAATCGGACGAATTCAAACAGAAAGAACTGCTGATTAAGGAATGGAATGCCACCGCCGACGCCCGCAACTGGCTCTCTGCCTTGAAACAGCAGCAACAGCAACAACAACAAAACCATGCACAAGCCGGAATGTTAAGAGCATCCTTTGCCCGGCTGGACGGAGGAAGCAAGTGGCTATGCGGTTTCCTGGAAGAGCAAGAAGACAAGCTGCATCGTGCCGAGAAGTACTTGCACGAGCATTCGCCCTTACTGCCCATGTTCGAGCAAAGCCAGTCCATCATTACCGACCTGAAATACGCACTCGATGCCCAAACACGCATCGGCACCTACAACGCGCACCTTGAAAGACTGGCCGCGCAACAACCCGTAAAGGCCAGGGAGCGCACCGACAAGGAAACTGCCCTCACCCGGAAAGAACAAGAGAACCATGCATTGCAAAACGAAATAAACCTCCGGAACAAGCAGCTTGAAACCATGGACCGCCCTGCCCTGCAAGACAAGAAAAACAAACTCGATGCCGGACGGGAGAACCTGCTACAAGCCTTGAGCGCCTTGTCTTTACTGGCTGAAACGGAAAGGACATTGAACGAGGCGAAGGAAAACGAAAAGGCTTTGAATGCCAAAGTGGAGGCGTGCCAAAAGCAATACGTCCTCCTGCAAACGGCATTCGACAGCAGGAAAACAAGTTATGATGACATCCGCACCCTCTACGACAAGCAAAAGGAAGCCGTAGAAGAGTGGGCAAAGGAAGCACGCTCCCGGCTTGCCGTCGGAGATACTTGCCCCGTGTGCGGACAAGAAATAAAATCGCTCTGCAAAGATGAAGATTTCCAGTCTGTCCTTGCTCCCATACGCACCGCCCTGGAAACAAAAGAGAAAGAATACAAAGAAGCCGAGCAGGCATTGAACAACAACCGGACAGAATCCAAAACCTACGGAACGCTGGCAGAGAATGCCCGTCAGTCCACAGCAAGAGCACTCCGGAGCTACAACCTTACCCGTACTGACGCACAAGCCAAATGCGCCCAATGCAACGGCATCGGCCTCTCCACAACCACCGGCGACGCTCTGAAGAAACTACTGGAAGAGAACAAGCTGGAAGCAGACAAGCTGAACGAAAAACTCACGGAAGTTCAAAAGCTCAGTACACAAATCATAACTCTGCAACGGCAAAAGGACGAATGCCAAAAACATGTGGACGTTGCGCGCCAAGCCTTTAACTCTGCCGACAGAGTGCTGAATGAGCTGAAAAACAGCATCGTCAATTACGAGTCGCTCGCTGCCAACGAAAAGGAGAACATACGTGCCACCATGAACCGCGTCACTCCCCACATCCTCTGGGAAGGATGGAACACGGAATGGACGAACTCCCCCCTCTCCTTTATTGAACGCCTGACGCAAGCCACGCGCAACTACCGGCTGGCTCAGGAGAAACAAAGAGAACTGAAATCCGCCATTGCCCTTATCCATAAAGAGCTGGAGGGGATAAACATCAATAGGGAAAGCATCGATGCCGCATTCCCCGACTGGCGCAACGCACCTGCAACAACACAAGAAACGGAAATCAAGGACCTGGGGATAGCCTGGAATAGCCTGAATACACAAGCAAGCGGGTTGAAACAAAGCATATCCTCCACCGCAGAACAAATAGCAAGACTGCAAAAGGATTTAACCGGGTTCTATGCCGTCAACCCCACTCTCAATGAAGAGCGTATCACGATCCTATCCGCTTGGTCCGGCCCCCGGATAGAAGCATTGCGTGCCTCATTGCAGACACTTAAAGAGGAAGAAGTAGCTGCATCGACCGCCTTTCATCTGGCCACCGGACAAGTGGAAGAGCACATCAGCCGGAAGCCCGAAATAGAAGAAAACGAAAGCCTCGAAACCCTGGATGCACTCATCGCGCATCTCGAAGAAAAGATAACCGCCGGCAACCAATCCATCGGCCAGCAGAAGTTACGCCTGGAAGAAAACACCCGCAACATCGACCGGATAAAGGAAGAAAAGGAACGTGCCGACCGGCTGCGCGAAGAGTATCTGAAGTGGGACCGTCTCTGCCACCACTTCGGTGACGAACGGGGAAAGAACTTCCGCAACATAGCCCAGAGCTTCGTCTTGAAAGAACTGCTGGCAGGTGCCAATTTCTATCTGCAACGCTTGACCGACCGCTACGAGCTGGAGTGCCAGGCCGGTTCGCTCACCATCCTGCTGCGCGACTTCCATCAAGGAGGCTCGGCACGTCCGGCATGCACCTTATCGGGCGGCGAAAGTTTCCTGGTATCTCTGTCACTTGCCCTCGGGCTTTCTTCCCTCAGCCGCCAAAGCCTCTCGGTAGACACACTGTTCATCGACGAGGGCTTCGGCACACTGAGCAGCGACTACCTGAACACTGTGATGGACACATTGGAAAAACTACACCGGATGGGCGGCAAGAAGGTAGGCATCATCAGTCACGTGGAAGGACTGAAAGAGCGCATAAAGACCCAGATACAAGTACGGAGGATAGACAGTTCAAGAAGCGAAATAGAAGTGGTGAATACCCTCTAAGCTGGTATCGGGATAAAGAAAACGAATGTTTTTCGGCTCTTGATAGTACAAGCACCTGCATTATTGTGTATTTTTGCAGTCTCATAAAAAAGAAAAGACAATGAAAAAGTTCATGAAAGGAGTCCGGTTTACTCCTAAAAACTATTCCGACGAAGTAGAAGCTAAAATTCAACATTATAAGAAAGAAGGATATAAACTGCCGATGCGAAGCGCACTCCGTACCGAGGAGCAGTTGGCCGGTATCCGCGCAAGCGCCAAAATCAACACAGCCCTGCTGGATTATCTCTCCGAAAACATTCGCGAAGGCATGTCCACAGCGGAGATTGACCATATGGTGTATTGCTTCACCACAGACCACGACGCCATCCCCGCCCCCTTCATGTACGAAGGCTTCCCCAAAAGTGTGTGCACCAGCATCAACGATGTAGTGTGCCACGGCATTCCCAGCACCAGGGAATTCTTGAAAAGCGGTGACATTGTAAATGTCGATGTATCCACCATTTACAAAGGTTACTTTGCCGACGCATCACGCATGTTCATGATTGGCGAAGTCAGCCCCGACATACAGAGGCTGGTGCAAGTCACCAAAGAATGCCGTGACATAGGCATACAGACCGCACAGCCCTGGGCACGCCTCGGTGACGTAGGCGCCGCCATTCAGGAACATGCAGAAAAGAACGGATACAGCGTGGTACGCGACCTCTGCGGACATGGCTGCGGCGTCAAGTTCCACGAAGAACCGGATGTGGAACACTTCGGCAAACGTGGTACGGGCATGCTGATAGTGCCGGGCATGACGTTCACCATCGAACCGATGATTAACATGGGAAGCTACGAAGTCTTTATCGACGAAGCCGACGGATGGACCGTCTGCACAGACGACGGACTGCCTTCTGCCCAATGGGAAAGCCAAATTCTGATTACTGAAGACGGAAACGAAATATTGACACAATAAGGCGGACACTTCAAAACATCTATGGAGATATTATTACTGATTATAGGGATAATCATTGGAACCGTAGTCGGCTATCTGGCGGCAGACCGCAAGTCTGCCGCATTGAAGGCCGAAATCAGCGGAACAAAGAAGGAAATAGAATTATTGAAGTTGCAGAAGGAGGAAGCCGAAGCATTGCACAAGCGCATGAATACCGAGTTCGAGAATCTCTCCAACCGTATCTTCCAGAGCAAAGCCGAAGACTTTACCAAGCTGAATGCCGAACACCTGGGCAATCTGCTCCGTCCGCTGGGTGATAACCTAAAGGACTTCCGCCAAAAGGTGGAACAAGTATACAGTACCGAAGCCAAGGAACGCTTCTCCCTGGGAGAACGCATCAAGGAACTGGTGGAACTGAACAACCGCCTCAGCGAAGATGCCAACAACTTGACCCGTGCCCTGAAAGGAGACTCCAAAATGCAAGGCAACTGGGGCGAAATGATTCTGGAACGTCTGTTGCAAGCCTCCGGACTGATTGAAGGCGAACACTACTTCCGCCAGGAGTTTCTAAAAGACGAACGGGGCGAAGCCATCATCAACGAGGAAAGCGGGCAGAAGATGCAGCCCGACATCATCGTGAAGTACCCCGACGAACGGGAAATGATTATCGACTCCAAAGTGTCGCTGACTGCCTATGCCGCCTACACCTCCGCCGAAAGCAAGGAGGAGCAGGCACACTTCCTGAAAGCACACCTGCAATCTGTCCGCTCCCACATCGACGAGCTCAGCCATAAAGACTACTCGCATTATGACGCCCAATCACCGGATTTCGTTATGATGTTCATCCCCACCGAAGGTGCCTACCTCCTCGCCATCCAAAGCGATGCCCACCTCTGGGAATATGCCTACAACAAAAAGGTGGTACTGATGAGCCCCACCAACCTGATTAGCGCCCTGCGCCTCTCGCTCGACCTTTGGAAGAAGGAGAACCAGGTAAAGAATGTGCAGGCCATCATCAAGCGCGGCACCATCTTATATGAAAAGATTGCAGGCTTTACCGACACCTTCCTCGGCATCGGCGACCGGCTGGCCAGCCTGCAAAGGGATTACGACAAAGCCTTCAACCAGCTCTCGGACGGTAACGGCAGCGTAGTGCGCCAAGCCGAAATGCTGAAAGGCATGAGCCTCACTCCCAAGAAACGCATTTCTCCAAGATTGCTGCCCAAAGATACCATTCAAGAAGAAACAGAAGAGGAAAACGATAACATTCAATAAAACATCCAACATGAAAACTCTGAAAGACCGCATTCTCCTTCACCAAGAACCATTCATACGAGGTCTGTGTCAACAGGAATTACCACCGGAGAAGTAACAGCCATTCTGGCAAATGCACTGATTCATATCAAGGAATAAAGAAAAAGCGACGAAGAATCCACTCCACTTTCTTTCATTAGAGAGGAAATGCCCCGAACAAAAAACTCCGGCAAAGCCCTGAAGGACAAGCCGGAGTTTTTTTTATCTCAAGACGGACAAGGAAGATTATCCGCCAAAGTTATCGAACATCAGGTTCTGAGCCGGAACACCGAGGTCGTCGAGCATCTTCTCAACAGCTTTCGACATCGGACCGGGACCGCACATGTAGTATTCGATGTCTTCGGGAGCTTCGTGGTCTTTCAAGTAAGTCTCGTAAATTACGTTGTGTACGAAGCCCGGAGTATACTTCACGCCCGCTGCATCGGCTGCCGGATCGGGACGGTCCAGTGCAAGATGGAACTTGAAGTTGGGGAAATCCTTTTCAATCTGCAGGAAGTCTTCCAGATAGAACACTTCATTCAATGCACGTGCACCGTAGAAGTAATTCATCACGCGGTCTGTAGTGTGCAGTGTCTTCGTCATGTGCATAATCTGTGCACGCAACGGAGCCATACCAGCACCACCACCGACCCACATCATCTCCTTCTTGGAGTCGAATATCGGATGGAAGTCTCCGTAAGGGCCACTCATGGTTACCTTATCACCCGGTTTCAGGGTAAAGATATAAGAAGAAGCGATACCCGGCATTACATCCATGAAGCCCGGGCCCTGGTCTTTCGGCTTGAACGGAGGCGTGGCGATACGTACCGTCAGCATAATGCGGTCGCCTTCGGCTGGATAGTTGGCCATAGAATAGGCACGGATGGTTTCTTCGTCATTGCGGCACTTCAAGCCCAGCAGACCGAATTTCTCCCATGCAGGCAGATACTCATCACCGATAAGGCTCTTGTCGATGTCCTTATCATAATCCATCGAATATTTAGGAATCTTAATCTGCGCATAAGAACCCGGAACGAAATCCATGTGCTCGCCTTTGGGCAATGCAACGATGAACTCTTTGATGAACGTAGCCACATTCTTGTTGGAGATAACCTCGCACTCCCACTCTTTTACGCCCAGTACGCTTTCGGGAACCTTGATGGCCATATCGCCTTTCACTTTCACCTGGCAACCCAGACGCCAGTGATCTTGTATTTGCTTACGGCTGAAGTGCGGAGTCTCAGAAGGCAAGATTTCACCCCCACCTTCCATTACCTGGCATTTGCACTGTCCGCAGGAACCTTTACCACCGCAAGCGGAGGAAAGGAACACACCGTTTACAGACAGCGTATTCAGCAATGTAGAACCGGAAGCTACGTCCAGTTCCTTGTCGCCATTGATAGTCAGTTTTACATTACCCGAAGGCACCAAGAAATTCTTGGCAACCAGCAGGATAACAACAAGCAGGATGACAACCACGAGGAATACTCCAATGCTTGCTAATATCATATTCATATCCATTGTTTTATTCCTTTCTTTTAGATGTTCAAACCAGAGAAACACATAAATGCCATTGCCATCAGACCTACAGTGATGAACGTGATGCCCAGCCCTTTCAACGGAGCCGGAACGTCAGAATAGGCCATTTTCTCACGGATGGCAGCCAAACCCACGATAGCCAGCAACCAACCGATACCGGAGCCCAACGCATAAGAGACAGCATCAGCAATGCCACCGATGAATTTCGGGTCGCTCTCACCCAGCGTGATGCGCTGCTGCATGAAAAGGGAAGCACCCATGATGGCACAGTTTACAGCAATCAGCGGCAGGAAGATACCCAGTGAAGCATACAGCGAAGGGCTGAAACGCTCTACAATCATTTCCACCAACTGAACGATAGCTGCGATTACAGCAATGAAAAGAATAAAGCTCAGGAAGCTGAGGTCAACGCCTTCAATGATTGCGTTGGCAGCCAGCACCTTGGTCTGCAATAAATAGTTGACCGGAAGCGTAACCACCAACACGAAAGTTACGGCGATACCCAGTCCTACGGCAGTCTTCACATTCTTCGATACGGCAAGGTAAGAACACATACCGAGGAAGAACGCGAATATCATGTTGTCCACAAAGATAGAGCGGACGAATAAACTTATTAAATGTTCCATATCTCTTCGATAAATTAAGAATTAAAGAATTAAAGAATTAAAGCAATGAGAACTTGTACTGCAGCAGAGCAGCCCATTTTTCATTCTTTCATTTTTCATTCTTCATTTATTTATTACTGCTTTTCCTGCAATTCTTTGTGACGTGCACGCTGATACCAGATGATGCAAGCGCAGAGAATCAACGCCATTGGCGGCATCAGCATCAAGCCGTTGTTCACATAGCCCAACTTCTGCAGAGGTTCATAGTTCAAGATGTTGAAACCGAGCAGCGTTCCCGAACCCAGAAGCTCGCGGAAGAAGGCTACGATTACCAGAATCTTGGCATATCCCAAACCATTACCCACACCGTCAAGGAAAGATTCCCAGGGACCGTTCTGCATGGCAAATGCTTCCAAGCGTCCCATCAGGATACAGTTGGTAATAATCAGACCTACATATACAGAAAGCTGCACACTTACATCGTAAGCAAAAGCTTTCAGAATCTCACTTACAATAGTTACCAACGCGGCAACAACCACCAGCTGAACGATGATACGGATACGGTTGGGTATCGTCTTGCGCAGCAGTGAAATCACTACATTGGAGAATGCTGTAATCACCGTCACTGAAAGACCCATCACAATGGCAGGCTCCAGTTTGGCAGTAACAGCCAAAGCAGAACAGATACCCAATACCTGCACGGTAACGGGGTTGTTCAGTCCCAGCGGAGTAGAGAATACTTCTTTATTCTTCTTTGAAAACAATTGTCCCATATTCTTATTCCTCCTCATTATTATTAGTTAAAAAGTTCTTGTAGCTGCTCAGACAAGCCTTCAACATGGCATCCACACCTACAGAAGTGATGGTACCACCGGAAATGCCGTCCACCTGATAGTCAGGTTTCTCTACCTTGCCGTTCTTCACAACACCGAGGACTACCTCGCCGTTCTCCAACGTTTTCTTGCCGGGGAACTCTCCCTGGAAGTGCGCACTGGCAATTTCGGCACCCAGACCCGGAGTCTCACTGGCATGGGAGAAGTAAACACCGTAAACGGTATCCTTGTCGCTGTTCAGTGCAACATATCCCCAAATAGCGCCCCAAAGACCGGCACCGTAAACGGGAAATACATATTTCTTCTCACCGTCAACCTCTGCCACGAATACGTGCAGACGGTTATTTTCTTTGGCTTCCTTCTCGTAAGCGGTAGCAAATGCACCGGTATTCTCTGTCAGAGTACCGTCAACGTTCATCAGCATATCGCCCTTTACATATTTATTATATTCAGCTTCGGCATCCTTCACGTCCTTGATGTTGAGTGCAGCAAGAATCTGCTTCTTCGTGTCAAGTTCCACATTCTTGTTCTGCGTCTCGCGCAAGGAAGAACTTACGAATGCCAGCAGGAATGCAACGATAACAACCATTACCGAAGCATAAATGATAGTATAACTATTACTATTGGTATTCATTTCTTTTCCGGTATTTAATTGTTAGACTTGATTGCACGTTTCTCGCGACGGCTGATGTTGCCCTGTACCACACAATAGTCAATCAGCGGAGCGAAGATATTCATCAGCAGGATGGCAAGCATCATACCTTCGGGGTAACCGGGGTTGAGCACACGGATAATGATAGCCATGGCACCAATCAGGAATCCGAAGATATACTTACCGGTCTCTGTACGTGCCGATGTAACGGGGTCGGTAGCCATGAACACGGCACCGAAGCAGAAACCACCCAGCACGAGGTGTTCGTACCAAGGCATCTGTGCCATCGGAGTGTCGGGACCGATTGCATTGAACACCCATGCCATGAAGGCACCGCCTACGAATACGGAGAACATCGTCTTCCAGCTTGCAATACCCGTCCACAACAGCAGAATGGCACCCAGAGCGATGGCGATAACGCTTGTCTCACCGATAGAACCCGGAATAAGGCCGGTCACCATGTCCCAGGAGAACTCCGGAACGGCGCCCGAGGTAGCGGCTGCACCCAACGGAGTAGCTACCGTCAGACCATCTACCGACTGTCCCAGACCGAAGATACTGTCGCCCGATACCCAAACGGCATCACCGGACATCTTCGTAGGATAAGCAAAGAATAAGAATGCACGGGTAATCAAAGCTACGTTGAACACGTTCATACCCGTACCACCGAATACTTCCTTAGCAAAAATTACAGAGAATGCAGTAGCCACCGCCAGAATCCACAACGGGCAGTCTACCGGAACAATCATCGGAATCAAGATACCGGAAACCAAGAAGCCTTCCTGAATCTCCTCCTTCTTCCACTGAGCCACTACGAACTCAATGCCGAGACCTACTACATAAGATACAATGATTTTTGGCAATACAGCCAGAAAACCGTAGATGAACATTTCCCAGAAGCCTCCGGCAGCACCGGTAGCGTGGAAATGCTGGTAACCTACGTTATACATACCGAACAGCAGCGCCGGTACTAACGCAATGACCACCATCGACATGATGCGTTTGCTGTCAATGGAGTCGTGAATATGCGTTCCCGATTTCGAAGTGGCATTGGGCACGAACAGGAATGTTTCGAAGCCATCAAACACCGAACGAAATGCGTGGAATTTGCCGCCTTCCTCAAAGTTCGGCTTTATCTTGTCGAGATAATTTCTTAACGCTTTCATTAATATATTTACGATTTTACGATTTACAATTTACGATTTGCCATACGCCCCGATTATGCCATTTCGGCACGAAGCATATCGAGCCCTGCACGTACGATGCGCTGCACTTCCACTTTGGAAGAACATACGAATTCGCAGAGAGCGAAGTCTTCGGGAGCTACTTCGTAGATGCCCAGAGCCTCCATACGGTCGATGTCACCTGCAATGATTGCTTTCACCAAGTATTCGGGGAAGATGTCCATCGGAAATACGCGGTCGTATTCGTTGGACATAATCATGTGACGTTCACCACCCTTGATACGGGCATCTATCACATATTCCTTCTTGCCCATCAACCAGCTGAAGTAAGAGCGGTTGACGCTGAACTGATTGAAACGCGGCATAATCCAACCCAACATTTCATGGATTTCATCTCCTTCGGGAATAACGGTCAATTGGCTGTCGAAAGAGCCGAGGAAGCCGTTCGGAGAAACTTTCTTACCGGTCAGCACGTTACCGCTGATGTAGCGGAGGTCTTTGTCGGTAGTCACGTTACCTTTGAAAACGTTCGTCAACAGAGCGCCGACTTTCAGCTTGCAATAAGCGGGTTTCAACACTTCGGAACCCGTTACAGCCACCGTACGGGTCATGTCCACACGACCGGTATTCATCAGACGTCCGATGAAGAGTACGGCTTCGGCACTGATGGTCCAGACCGTTTCACCCTTCACTACCGGAGAGATGTGGTTAATCTGTACACCCACGTTGCCTGCCGGATGTGGTCCGTCGAAAGCTGTTACGGTAACGTTCTTTGCCTGCACAAGAGCAGCAGACTTTTGTTTTACACTAATACCCAGATACGTCTTTGCCATCTTTGACAAAGCGTCGAGTCCCGTCTGGAAGTTTGCTTCTTCTCCCTTCAGCGCGAATTCAAAATCGGGAGCCAGCGGATTGCTGTCGAAAGCCGAAATGAAGATAGCTTTCGGAGTTACCGTCGGATCAGCGATAACGTCGTACGGACGTTGGCGGATGAAAGCGAACATACCTGCTTGCAAAAGAGCTTCTTTTACTTGCTGGCCGCTCATCTTGGACGGGTCCATCTTGCCGAATTCCTCATAGTCTTGCTCAGTGGCAGCCTCTACGACGATGTTCAGCACCTTGCGGCGTGCACCACGCTCCACGCTTGTCACTACGCCGCTAACGGGCGAAACAAATTTCAATTCAGGATGATTCTTGTCGATAAACAAGGGTCCCCCGGCCATCACATATTCCTGCTCTTTGACCACCACTTTCGGAGTGATGCCTGTATAGTCATCGGGAACCAGCGAATAGAATCCCGGTTCCTTAACAGACACAAGTTCCTGGGCAGCAGCGCCTTTCAGGTTGATGTCAAGGCCTTTACGTAACTTAATTACATTTGCCATGCGTTTATTTAAAATAATGGTTTCATTAATTTGCCGCAAAAGTAGCAAAAAAGAACGTGAATAAAGAGTAAAAAAGAAAGGAATTACGGAGAAATTTCCGTAATCCCTTTCGTTAACGAACACGAGAACAAGGATTAGGGGTTAAGGATTAGGGATTAATACCCTGCGGAATCATAGTGCAGCCCACTAATCCTTAATCCCTAACCCCTAATCCTTATCATCACTTTTCTTCAGCGAACATCGGGTCCCATGCCGGCAGGCGGACGGGCTTTTGTTTAAACAGTTCCATCACTTTGGCGGGAATATACTTTGTCTCCACTACCAGACGGAACATGTATTCATTGAACCACTCGTCGGTCATGATGAGATGTCCCTGATAACCGGAAGCGGCTCCCCAACTGTTCTCTACCATCCATTTCAAGGGCTTTCCGTCTTTGTTCAAGTCAACGGCCATCAAGGTCATGGCGTGGGAAGAGCCACTGGAGAAAGTCTGGATACGTTGCTTCTTGTCCATCCCGAAGGTGGTGCCCATCAGTGATTCGTAGTCATAGTTTTTCACATCGAGCAGACCGCGTTCGGAGTTCAGGAACTTGCCCACATCGCAAGAGAAGTACATCATGGTGCTGTCCTTCAAGGAGGCAATGGCCATCTCTTTGATGTCCTCTACGGGCAGGTTGACATAAGTCCAGTTCTTGCCGTCGTAACGGTGGCGGTCATAGTCTATTTCATAGCACTTGTAATACTCGCGACTGGGGTCGTTCATCAGCATTACGTAGTTGGTCAGCAGTTGTTTGTCTCCATATTTCTCAAGGAAAGACATGGGAGTGTGATGCTCTGTCTCCACAGGATTACCCTTGGCATCGTGGCGGACATAGTCGAACTCCGTGGGAGGTACACCGAGGTTCAGCACCAGCATGCGGTAGATGGTTCCGAGCATCGTAGTTTTCTCCTTCTCCAGAGCTTCGGGCTTGGCACCGGCGGCAGCCATGTCACGCAGTTGCAGACCATACTCTTTCAGCTTCAGAGAGATGAGGTTGGCCATGCGGGAGGTATTTTCACTGCTGTTTGTTTCGGGCATGGCATCTTTGGGAACAAGGCCGTATTTGGAAACAATGTCTGCCACACCGGTAAAGGTACCTCCGTCGCTCAACGGATGCTGAAAGAGCCATTCCACGGTCTTGTCGGTCAAAGGACTCTTGGCTGTGTCGATGATGCCTTGCAGGAAGAGGTTTGCCTTCTCCAACTGGTCCCAGAAGAAGGGATAGACTTCGGAGAACTCGAAAGACTGGAAACCGTATTCGGCAAGGGTCTTGGCACGCATCACATTCAACCCCGTAAACAGCCAGCAGCGGCCGGACGACTTCTGGTCGGTGATGCCTTTGGATTCTACCTTGATGGAGAAGTGGGTATCCATGCCCTGCATATTCTCCTGGTTGAGTGCCAGTTTGCGGATATCATTATTGCCTATGGCATTGCGGAGCGCCTTGTCGGCAGCCGTGCCTTGATAACTTTGCTTGATTTGTCCAAGCATTTCGGGGCTGATACCCCCTTTTCCCTCTTGTGCCTGCACGGAGAGCAGTGCGGCACTCAGAACAATTACAGATAAAAATCGTTTCTTCATTCAGATTATGTGTTTTTAGTTATTGATGTCTTGCTTCGTGGAGCAGACAAAAGTAATGTCTTTTTTGATAATTTTAGTGACATCTTTAGATTTATTATCTATTACAGTGAAAACTATTCGGGATAAAATAGTTTCCTTTGCACCCACATTTCGTACGACATGAAAAGATATATACTAAGCATTATCGCACTGGTGCTGTTCGCCACCACCTTTTATGCCCAGGAACAGACTGCGGCCGCCACAAACGACAGCGTTCCTGCACTGACCAAAAAAGAACTACGCAAGCAAAAGGTAGCGCGCCGGAATCTGCATTACAATATTCTGGGCGGACCCAGCTACACCCCCGACTTTGGTGCCGTGCTGGGAGGAAGCGCCCTGATGACCTTCCGCATGAACCCCAGCGACACCACGCAGCTGCGCTCCGTAGTGCCCATGGCCATCGCCTTCATGTTCAACGGTGGCATCAATCTCTTCTCCAAACCGCAACTCTTCTTTAAGGGCGACCGTTTCCGTATCTTCGGAAAGTTCAGCTATAAAAATACGGAAGAAAACTTTTACGGTATCGGCTATAATACCAATAAAGATTACGTACGAAGCGACAGTACCAGCAAATACCGGTACAGCGGCGTGCAAATCAACCCCTGGTTCCTTTTCCGACTGGGCAACAGCAATATCTTTGCCGGACCTCAAATCGACATCAATTACGACCACTTGACGGAGCCCGGCAAGTTCTTGGTGGACGAACCCTCGTACAAAGAGGCAGGCGGTACGGCCAATGGCTACAACAACTTCAACTCCGGCCTCGGTTTCCTGCTGACATACGACAGCCGTGACGTCCCTGCCAACGCCTACCGTGGCATGTATCTGGATTTCCGCGGCATGATGTACGCCAAGTTCATCGGCAGCGACCAGACCTTCTACCGCCTGGAGATAGACTACCGCCAATACAAGTCACTGGGCAAGCGCAGGGTACTTGCGTGGACGGCACAGACCAAGAACGTGTTCGGCGACGTCCCTCTGACGCAATATGCCCTCACCGGAACGCCTTTCGACCTGCGCGGCTACTACATGGGGCAATATCGCGACAAGTCCTCGCATGTGGTCATGGCGGAGTACAGACAGATGCTCAATACCGACCGCAGCACTTGGTTGAAGCGGATGCTCAACCACATAGGGTTTGTAGCCTGGACCGGCTGCGGCTTCATGGGCCCCACTCCCGGCAAGATAGAGGGTGTACTGCCCAACTATGGTGTAGGTCTGCGCATTGAGGTACAGCCACGAATGAACGTCCGCCTGGATTTAGGCAAAAACACGGTAAACAACCAGATGTTGTTTTACTTCAATATGACAGAAGCGTTTTGAGTAACGCCCTGCCTACCTGCCCATCCCTTTCCTATGGAGAATGATGATTGAAAGCCTTTAATCGCATCTCACTCATAAGGTTATTCAAGCTCACCTCTATAGGAATCCCACTTCCTTATAACATCGAAACACCTTGAGAAACAAACATTATCCCTTGAGAAACAAACATTTTATTTTTCTTTTCTTTTTCTTGCATCGGTAAAAGATTATCCATACTTTTGGCAATCACATTTCTTTTTATCAAAAAAGAAAGCAAACGAACGGATACATGAAAGCCCTTGAAGTACTCTTCTGGATAAGTTTATTCATAGTGTTCTATACTTATATAGGATATGGTATACTATTATATATCCTGGTCAAGATAAAAGAATGTTTCCGCAAGCCTGCGCCCCGTCCGATGCCTGCCGACGATGCTTTACCCCCATTGACGCTGTTTATCGCCGCCTACAACGAAGAAGATGTAGTGGATGAAAAAATGCGCAACAGCCTGGAGCTGGATTATCCCGCCGACAAGCTACGCATCCTCTGGGTGACCGACGGCAGCAACGACCATACCAACGAACGCCTCTCCCACTGGCCGCAGGCCACCGTCCTCCACCAACCCCAACGCCAAGGCAAGACAGCCGCCCTAAACCGCGGTATACATTTCGTAGAAACGCCCCTTGTCGTGTTCACCGATGCCAATACTCACCTCAACTGCGAAGCCCTGCGGGAGATAGTGCACGCCTTCACCGACCCCAAAGTGGGATGCGTGGCAGGCGAAAAACGTATCGCCGTGCAAAGCAAGGACAATGCTGCCTCAGGGGGAGAAGGGCTGTACTGGAAATACGAATCCACCCTCAAAGCGCTCGACGCACGCCTCTATTCGGCAGTAGGCGCAGCGGGTGAGCTGTTTGCCGTACGCCGCGAGCTGTTCGAGGAAATGCGGACAGACACGCTGCTCGACGACTTCATACTCTCCCTGCGCATCGTCATGCAGGGACACACCATTGCCTATTGCGCCAATGCCTATGCCGTAGAAAGCGGCTCGGCAGACATGCACGAGGAAGAAAAGCGCAAGGTGCGCATCGCTGCCGGGGGCTTGCAATCCATCTGGCGGCTGCGTCCGCTGCTCAACCCGTTCCGTTACGGCACATTCTGTTTCCAATATATTTCCCACCGGGTGCTGCGCTGGTCGCTCACTCCTGTCCTATTGTTTCTATTGCTTCCCCTCAACACAATTCTCATCTTTACGACAAGCACGCCATTACTGTATGCCATCATCTGGCTGTTACAAGCTCTTTTCTACCTCATGGGAAGTTGGGGGTACTACCTTTCAACGAAGCATATAAAAAACAAGATACTTTTCATCCCCTACTATTTCCTCTTCATGAACGTTAATGTCATACGAGGATTCAACTACCTGCGCAAGCGCAAAGGCAATGCAAGCGGCGCATGGGAGAAGGCCAGAAGGGCATGAAACTAATACTGTAAGAATGAAAAACATTTTGAAACAAGCTGAAAACGCCGAGAGACTGTTGAAGCTGACGTCAGATACCATGCTCCTTCTGGACCGGGACGGCATTTGCATGGACATCGCAGTGCACAATGTAGACCTTTGGTTCATGAAGGAAGAAAAGCTGCTGGGCAAGAATCTGTTCCAACTGATACCGCCGTCCACCTACTACCAAGTATATCCGGAGTTTAAGAAGGTACTGACGCAAAAGGTACGTTCAGTCCATAATTACGAAATGACACTGGGTCACACTACCTATTACTTTAAATGCATCATGTACCCGTACGACGGCATGGTCCTCTGCCAGTACCGTGACATCACAGAACGCAGCCAGCGCAAACTGGAACTCGAAAAGAAAAACCACGAGCTCAACGAAATACAAAAGGCCGCCCTTATCGGAAACTGGCAATACGATACCCAGACCCGCATATTCTGTTATGCAGGCCATACGGGCATCATGTGTTCGGAAGAGGTGCAGCACATCAGCATGGACAATTATCTGGAACTCATCCTTCCCGAAGACCGGAAAAGCTTTACCGGCTGGATGAAAGAGAATCTGAAAGGCAAGATGGAAAACAGCGTGGACTACCGCATCTTCCTCCAAGGAAACATTTTCTATATCCGCCTCAAAGCGTTTGCCCGCGAACGGCAGAAAGACGGGAATGTCACTATAGAAGGATACATACAGAACATTACCGACATACAGAAACGGCGCAACGACATCAATCTGCTGACACATGCCATCAACAACTCCACCGAGGACATTTATTCGGCACACGAAGACGGCACGCTGATATTCTGCAACCGTTGCTTCAAGGAACGGCATGGCATCGGTAATGGCCAAGACATCACCCGAATGAAGATATACGACCTGCCCTCATACGGCAGAGATGAAACATCCTGGAAAGAGTTTGCTAACCGCGTCAAACGTGGAGAGACGAACCACGGATACATCGTCTACTATCCTCTGCCCAAGCGTCCGGAAGTACTCGCCATTGAAGGAAACGCCTATTGGGTGACAAGCGACAAAGGGGAAGGAACCATCTGGACATTCGGAAGAGACGTATCGACACGCATCCGGCATGAGCAGCAAATCAAACAGTTCAACCAGATTTTGGACAAAATCATCGAAAACCTCCCGGCAGGCATTGTTGTGAAGGACATCAACAACAACTTCAAGTACCTCTACCGCAACCGCGAATCGTATAACCGCGAAATCCCCATACAAGAGGCATTGGGGAAGGACGACTTCGACTTTTATCCTCTGGAGACTGCCCAGGAAAAGAGGGCGCAAGACATCGAAATAGCCAGAACCGGCAAAGAGATGCACTGGATTGCGGAGGAACGCGACGGAAACGGAAATCCCATCTATCTGGACAAACGGAAGATGAAGATTGAAAGCAGCGACTTCTCCCCCATCCTGCTGAACATCGAATGGGACATCACGGAAATGGAACTGATGAAACGGGAACTGCTCGTAGCCAAGGAGAAAGCCGAGACCTCCGACCGGCTCAAATCCGCCTTTCTCGCCAACATGAGCCACGAGATACGCACACCGCTCAATGCCATTGTAGGCTTCTCACGCATTATTGCCGAAAGTACCGACGAGGAAGAACGGCTAGGCTATTACGAAATAGTGGAATCGAACAACGAACGCCTGCTCCAGCTCATTAACGAAATCCTTGACTTATCAAAAATAGAATCAGGCATCGTGGAGTTCACCATCACGCCCGTACGCCTCCATCCACTCTGCAAGGAGATACACGACGCACATATTTTCCGCTGTCCCGAAGGAGTGGAACTGATATACGAACCCTCTGACGAGAATATCGTGATTGACGGAGACAAAAACCGGATTTTCCAGGTCATTTCCAATCTGATAGGCAATGCCTTCAAGTTCACCACCACCGGGCACATCAGTTACGGGTATCGCCGGGAAGGCAAGTATGTAGCATTCCACGTCACCGATACGGGTATGGGCATTGCACCGGACAAGGTGGACCGGGTATTCGAACGTTTCGTCAAGGTGAACAACTTTGCCCAGGGCACCGGATTGGGACTTTCTATCTGTAAAACCATCATCGAACGTCTGGGTGGCAACATATCCGTCACTTCAGAGGTGGGTAAAGGCACCACATTTACTTTTGTTCTCCCGCTGGAATCCGCCAGCAAAACAGAGGTGGAAAAGAAAGAAGAGAACAACCAGGAAGCGACAGCAGAGACACACTCTACAGAGCAGAAGAACAAAAATGCAGCCCCCGGAGCTTCCCCTAAGAATGAAGAGGTGGGAGTACTCCCTACCCCTCCTTCCAAGACCATCCTGATTGCCGAAGATACAGAAAGCAACTTCATCCTAATTAACGCCATTTTAGGCCGTCTCTATCGGCTGAAACATGCCAAAGACGGCATGGAAGCCGTAACGATGTTCGAGGAAGTCCACCCCGACCTCATCCTGATGGACATGAAAATGCCCAACCTTGGCGGAATCGACGCCACTCGCATCATCCGTGAACTGGTACCGGACGTCCCTATCATCGCCCTTACAGCCTATGCCTACGAGCACGACAAGCAAGCTGCCCTGGAAGCAGGTTGCAACGACTTCCTTACCAAACCCTTCACTCAAGAAGTACTGAAAGAAACCATCAAGAAATGGCTGGATGATAAAGGATGACTGAAAAAACAGTCATCCTCCACTTTATGCAAAAATATCACTTCGCTGGATATAAGCTATCACATCCCCTTTATTGACCACATCCCCTTGCTTGGCACAGACTTCCACCACACGTCCGGTAAATCCGGTCCATATCTTCTCGTATTCGCCCCACGGCGTAGAGATGTAGCAGAACACCTCATCATGCTGATACTTGCGTCCGATGAAAGGAGCAGAAGAAGGACCTTCGACGGAAACCTCCCAAAGCACTTGCCCCTTGGAAGGCGCGATTATCGGGTCTGCCTTGGCACGCTTCAGCTTCTTGATTTCCTCTTCCGAGTATCCGTTTTTGGCCATCGCCGCATCCTTGGCACGCTGCAGGTCATCCTCAAAACGTTTCTTGGCAACGCCGGATTTATAGTCGCGATACTGCCGGTCGTGCATGGCAAGCTCGAAGAGTTCCTCGTCATCATCGCCATATTCCCAACCGTTTTCGTCCATCTCTTTCCGGTATGTATCCAGAGCATCCGGGTAGTTCAGCTGCGGGTCCGTATCCACGAACTCAAAGCCCTTGGACTTGGCCAGTTCCACTATCTCGGGTGCCAAAGTACCGGGGAGACGTCCGCTCTTGCCCAGAATCATGTCCCACGTATGGTTGTCTATCATCGTCCAACGCTCCTCTCCCTTTACCTGCTGCATGAGGTTCATCAAAGCCACATTCTTCACATACTGGCTGAAAGGAGTCACCAAAGGAGGATAACCCAGCTTGGGCCATACATATTCCACTTCGTCGAACAGCATGACGAGCAGGTCGTCCAGACTGAGTTCCGGCTCGTTCTTGCCGCGCAGTATCATGTTGATACCGGAATGCACTCCCTTCAAGTCAGCCATCATGGAGCCCATCATGCCACCCGGCAAACCGCACTTCAGCAAGAGTGAGGACATATGTTTATTGGTGGGGTCCATGAAATAACCCAAGAAATCGTCAATGAACTCCTGCGTCATGGCACGGGCTTTCATGTAGGCTTTCATGTTTATGTCGGGCACTTGGAAACCCAGGTCTTTCAGCATGGCCTGCACGGAGATGATGTCCGGATGAACCTTGCCCCACGACATGGGTTCCATCGCCACATCGATGATGTCGGCACCGTTCTCGCAAACTTCGAGAATGGAAGCCATGGAAAGTCCGGGACCGCTATGCCCGTGGTATTGTATCAGCACATCGGGGTGCTTCTCCTTAAGGGTTCTGACAAGCTGTCCCAGCATACCCGGACGTCCGATGCCCGCCATATCCTTCAAGCAGATTTCAGGTGCCCCGGCTTCAATCAACCGGTCGGCAATACCGGCATAATATTCCACCGTATGGACGGGAGAATACGTGATGCAGAGCGTGGCCTGCGGTATCATGCCCGCTTCGAGGGCATATTTGATAGAAGGAATTATATTCCGCGTCTCGTTCAATCCGCAGAAGATACGGGTAATGTCCACACCCTGGGCATGCTTCACCTTGTACATCAGCCGGCGCACATCTGCCGGAACGGGATACATGCGCAGTGCATTCAGCCCGCGGTCGAGCATATGCGTCTGTATGCCTGCTTCCCTGAAAGGTGCGGTAAAGGCGCGTACAGCCTTGTTGGGATTTTCACCATACAGAAGGTTTACCTGCTCAAAAGCTCCTCCGTTTGTTTCAACGCGTGCAAAACAACCCATTTCAACTATCAACGGAGCAATGCGTACCAACTGGTCTACCCGAGGTTGATACTTACCGGACGACTGCCACATGTCCCGGTAAACAAGACTGAATTTAATTTCCTTTTTCATCATAGTCAGTAATAAGAGATTTTTCCTTCGGTTAACTTAACATATACAAATATAAAGGATTATTCTGACATATAGTCAAGAATAATCCTTAAAAATTCATCAATAGCAATATGTTATATATCATATTGCTACTATCAAATTGTTATCAGATAAAATCTTTCAGTTCATCCTGCAACTTCTGGCGTGTAAAGAAGATGCGGCTTTTCACCGTTCCGAGCGGAAGGCCGAGGCGTTCGGCAATCTCGCGGTACTTGAAACCGGACACGTGCATGGAGAAAGGGACTTTATAGTCGCGTGGAAGGGCATTGACGATGCGATGCATTTCTTTCAGGTCGTAGGCACCTTCAGTACTGGCAAAACCGGAATCTTGGGGCATGCTGAGGTGATACTGGTTGTCTGTCTGGTCTACAAAAGTTTGTTCGCGAACTATTTTACGGTAATTATTAATAAAGATGTTACGCATAATGGTATACATCCAACCTCTGAAATTGGTGTCGGGTTCAAATTTGTCTTCGTTATCCAAAGCCTTGAGAGACGTCTCTTGCAACAAATCATTCGCTTCTTCCCGGTCGGCTGTCAACTTGTATGCAAAGCGAAGCAGTTCTTCTTGCACTGCAAGTAAATCTTTTCTAAAACTGTAAGTATTCATACTTTGCTCAATTTTTAAATAGTTAATAATGGTTTAGGTTTTACGGTTGCAAGTATAAGGAAGATTTGAAGCTCCGGGGGACGGAATACGGTTTTTATTAGGGGTGAAAACTATCATTTGACAGTTTATACCCCCCTCTCTGATAGTTTATGGGTGATATTATGTACTGAAAGCCATCATTTTTCCGAAGATTTCGTAAATGTTATGTGATTTTTTTATAGCTTTGCCTACATATAGGAAAACACTTTTATTACATAAAAACACTTTATTTTATGAAATCATTTCAATTTAAGTCACTTCTTCTGCTGGCTGCCCTCATCATTTCCCTGCCCTCCTTTGGACAAGGACTGAAGGCTTTCAAGCTGAAGAACGGTCTTTCCGTATATATATGGGAAGACAACACGAAATCAGACGTGTTTGGTATTGTCGGCGTACGCACGGGCTCAGTGAACGACCCTCAGGAATACACCGGACTCGCCCACTATCTGGAGCATGTCATGTTCAAGGGTACCGACAAAATCGGAGCATTGGACTGGGCTGCCGAGGAACCCATCTATCAGCAAATCATCGCCAAATATGACGAGATGGCCGTAGAAGCAGACCCTGCCAAGAAAGAGGCCATCAGCAAAGAAATCAACGAACTGACAGTAGAAGCCGGCAAGCTTAGCATGCCCACCGAGTTCTCCAACCTGATGGAAAGCATCGGAGGAAAGAATGTAAACGCAGGAACCAGCTTCGACCTCACTTACTACCACAACTCCTTTCCCGCATACCAAATCAACAAGTGGCTGGAGATATCCTCGCAGCGCTTTATGCATCCGGTATTCCGTTCCTTCCAGTCCGAGCTGGAGAATGTATACGAAGAATATAACATGTATCAGGACAACCCCAGCAGCGTGAAAAGTAACTTCATCCGTAGCAAGGCATTCGAGGGACACCCCTATTCACGTGACATCATCGGGCTGCCGGAACATTTGAAGAACCCGCGCCTCAGCAAGCTCATCGAGTTCTACGACAGCTGGTATACGCCGGAAAACATGGTACTGATTCTCGTGGGCAACGTAAATGCGCAGCAAATCAGCGGGCGCATCAATGCCGCTTTCGGACGTTTGCCCAAGAAGGCCACTCCTGCCCGCAAAACGTATCCGGACCTCGACATCAAAGGACGTACCCAATATACAGCCAAAATCGGTTACTATCCCAGCGTAGTACTGGTATATAAAGGTGTACCTGCCGGTCATGCCGACGAAAAGCCATTGGAAATCGCCATGTCCCTCTTGAGTAATGGCAGCCACACCGGTACGCTGGATAAGCTGACCCTGGACGGAGAACTGACCGACGGCGGAGCCTCTTCACAGAATTTCCGCGAGCAGGGCCGCAACATCGTGGAGGTCATCCCGTTGTACGACGAGAACCAGCGCCGCTTCGAGTCCAACAAAAGCGCCGAGAAGAAAGCGCTGAAAGCCATCGAGAAGATTGCCAACGGTGAATTCGAAGACTGGCAAATCAATGCTATCAAGACGAACATGTGCCGCGACTTCGACCTGCAGATGGAATCGAACCGCTACAAGGGTATGGTCCTGATGGACGCCTTCATGAACGAGGAAGACTTGGGTAAGGTGCTCAACTATAAGGAAGAGGTGATGGCCATCACCAACGAGGACGTGAAACGCGTGGCCAAAGAATACCTCAACAACAACTATCTGGCCCTCTATGTAGAGAAAGGCAAGCTGGACAAGGGCAGCAAGATACAGAAACCGGGTTACAAACCCATCGAACCGCCCGTCGGCAAACAGTCACTCTACGCCACACAGTTCAAGACGATGCCCTTCGGACATGTGGACGAGAAGTTCATCGACTTCAGCGACGTGAAAATCAAATCGCTGAACGACCGTTCCAAGATGTACTACACACAGAATCCCGAGAACAACGTATTCAGCCTCACGCTGCGCTACGGAGTGGGTGAACGTGAATTCCCGAAACTGGGCATAGCCGCCGACTTAATGAACAGCGCCGGTATCATGGGAACCTATGAGCCGCAACAGCTGAAGGAGGAACTCAGCAAGCTGAACGCCGCCTGCCAGGTTTGGGCCAGCGACGACTACCTCTACATTATGATGAGGGGATACGAAGAAACCTTACCGCAGGCCTGCCAACTTCTCTCTCGCCAGATATTGATGCCGAAGCTCGACGAAAAGCAGTTGAGCCGCATCAAAGGTTCGCTGATGGGTACACGCCAGCAACGCAAAGACAATGTGAACACGCTTGCCAATGCCTTGTCGCAGTACATCCGCTACCAGGACAAGTCTTCCTACATCGACGAGCTGACGGACAAGCAACTGTATGAGCTCCAGATTTCCGAACTGACCGGCGACATCAACCGCGCCTCCAACTATGAAGCCGAAATCTTCTACTGCGGCACCATGCCGTTCGACAATGCCTACGACATCCTCAGCAAGAACCTTCCGCTGGTGGCCAACGAACGCCCGTCCTCCTCTCCGCAGGACAAGCCGATGGCTGCCGTCAGCGAGAACACCATCTACTTCCTCCCCAATTCGGATGCCGAGCAGGCACAGATATTCCTATATCTGCCTATGGACAAGTATGACAAGCAGGACGATGTGCTGCGCGATGCCTTCGACCAGTACTTCTCCGGTAGCTTCAACGGACTTATGATTAACGAAATACGCGAGAAACGCTCCATGGCCTACTATGCAGGTGCCTACATCATGACGCCCTCCCTGCCGGGCAACCAGACCTATCTGTACGGACACCTGGGCACGCAAAACGATAAGGTGAACGATGCCATGGACGTCTTCATGGGCCTGCTGACAGACATGCCGAAAAACCCCGAACGTATAGACAACATCAAGAGTTACCTGCGCCAAGAGGCCCTGAGCAGTCATCCGGACTTCCGCGACAAAGCCCAGTACCTTAAAATCTTCGAACGCATGGGCTACAAGGGAGACCCTGCACAAGAAAACCTGCCGAAGATTGACGCACTGACCTTTGATGACATCGTAAAATTCTACGAACAGCACATCAAGGGAAAGAAATACAGCATAGGCATCATCGGCAATCCCAAAAGCATCGATACCGAGAAGCTGGGCAAATACGGCAAGGTAGTGAAGCTGAACGAACGCAAGATTTTCAATACCAAAGATACGTTGTTCTAACCGTCCGTTTCGTCAGAGACGGTTCATTGAACGGATGAATACTCATCCCGAGAAACGGATACAATAAAATGAGAGTGTGTCAAAATTCACCACAGATTACACGGATTAACACAGAATGAACTTAATCTACTGATAATCAAAGATATTTATCTGTGCAAATCTGTGTAATCTGTGGTGAATTTTGACACACTCTCATCTTATTAAAAACACCTGGAATGCTTCTCCGGAATGTCCTGAGGTTTGCCGGAGAATCCCGGAGGTTCTCAAGCAACGGATAACGGACTACCCTTCCTGCTCCTCCTCATTGCCCGAAAGGATAGGCAGGCAAATCCTATACTTCACCGCCAGTATGCGAGTAACGAACACCGTCACACCGCCCACAATCTGACACACGAAAGACTCCATCCCCAGAAGATGGCACATCCAGTAGAAGGTCCCTCCCACCACACAAGCCATCGCATAAATCTCCTTCCGGAATATCAGCGGAATTTCGTTAATGAATACGTCACGTATCACACCTCCCGCAGCCCCGGTGATGCTACCCATAATGATGGCCACCCAGAAGGGATAGCCCAGCGCGATGCTCTTGCCCACGCCGACCACCGTGAACAGTGCCAGGCCGATACTGTCGAATATGAAGAACGTATTGTGCAGATGTATGAGATGCTTACCGAAGAGGATGACCCACAACAAGGCCAGTCCGGTACAAATCAAGTAAATGGGGTCCGTCATCCAGCCCGGGGTGACGTCCAGCAACAGGTCGCGTATCGTACCGCCGCCAATGGCCGTCACAAAACCCACCACATACGCTCCAAACCAGTCGAACCGCTTGGCCGAGGCCAGGCGTATGCCACTGATGGCAAAGGCAAATGTGCCAATGAAATCGAGTATCTGAACAAATGTTGGCATTGTCATACTGAAATTAAGAATGAAAGAATGAATAATTAAAACACTGCTATTTTCAAGAAGTACTCAAAATAATAGGCAAAGTAACAAATAATTTCCCTAAGAAAACGTATTTTTGTCGTATCATTTTTCACCAACTACGACAATGAAAATAACAATCGTATCGGGCGCACGCCCCAACTTCATGAAAATAGCCCCCATCTGCCGCGCCATCGACGCCGCCAGAGAGGCAGGAAAGAACATCTCCTACCGCATCGTCTACACCGGTCCGCAGGATGACACCAGCCTGGATGCCTCGCTCTTCTCCGACCTCTCCATGAGGAAACCGGATGCCTACCTCGGCGTCACCGGACACGACCACTCGCAGGTGGCAGCCTCCATCATGCTCGCCTTCGAGCGGGAGTTGGACGGGCATCCGGCACAAGTCGTACTGGTGGTAGATGACATGACCGCCACCATGAGCTGCTCCATCGTCGCCAAGAAGCGCGGACTGAAGGTGGCACACGTCATAGCCGGCACACGCTCTTTCGACATGAACATGCCCCGCGAAGTGAACCGCACCATCGTGGACGCCATTTCCGACTATCTCTTCACCGCCGGCATGGTGGCCAACCGCAACCTCAACCAGGAGGGCATGATACCCGAATATATCCACTACGTGGGCAACATACTGATTGACACCATCCGTTTCAACCGCCACCGCCTGGTGCAGCCCATGTGGTTCTCCAGCCTCGGCCTGCGGAAAGGGAACTACCTGCTGCTCACCCTCAACCGCCGCGACCTGCTGGAGAAGAAAGCCGTACTGCACTCCCTGCTCCAGACTGTCATCGAGAAGGCCTGCGGCATGCCTATCGTCGCCCCGCTGCACCCCTACGTGCAAAAGGCGGTGAAGTCGCTGGAAGTGAATGCTCCCAACCTGCACATCCTGCCTCCGCAGAGTTACCTACACTTCGGATTCCTCATCAACCAGGCACGGGGCATCGTCACCGACTCGGGAAACATCGCCGAAGAAGCCACCTTCCTCGACGTCCCCTGCATCACCCTCAATACCTATGCCGAGCATCCCGAAACCTGGCGCATCGGTACCAACGAGCTGGTAGGCGAAAATTCCTTCGCCCTCTCCGCATCGCTCGACAAGCTGCTGCACGGAGAATGGAAGCACACCACCCTGCCCGACCGCTGGGACGGACGGACAGCGGAACGCATCGTACAGACACTACTGAACGGCAACAATTCATAATCCTCCATAAACTCTATCCCAAGCTTGCAAACGTCTATCCCAAACCTACGGACGCTTATCCCAAGCTTGGGTCTTTCTATCCCAAGGCTTGGGATAGAACTTTCTTCATACGTTGTGCAACTTTATCCTTTATATCCGGCAACTTTTCTACAAGGATTCTGTACGTTTTTTATCTGTATCCAACAAACAAGGCATACGACTTTCACGTTCATTTAACCATATCTCCCGTTTCTTTAGTCTATATTTGCTTCTTGATTAACCTTAATTTGTTAACTTTGCGCCCGAATTATCTGTAACTTATGAAGCAAAGATATACAATTTACGCCCTTTTCCTGCTGTCACTGTTCGTCTCCATCAGCGCATCCGCCCAGATAAAGGGTGTCATCACAGACTCCCTCACGAACGAACCACTGATGTACATCACCGTACAGTATGAAGGGAAAGGTGTAGGCGGCATCTCCAACGCAAACGGTGAATACCAGGTGGAAACCCGCAAAGGCTGGGATGAGCTGACGTTCTCCGCCGTAGGCTATATCACCAAGAAAGTAAAACTGAAACCCGGCACCCGGGTGCTGAACGTCAAACTGCAATCGGACGACATCATGCTCTCCGAGGTCGTGGTGAAGCCCAAAAAGGAGAAATATTCCCGCAAGAACAACCCCGCCGTGGAGTTCATGAAGAAAGTCATCGAGAACAAGAAGGCGCTGAAACTGGAAGAGAACGACTACTACCAGTACCAGAAGTACGAAAAGATGAAGATGTCGCTCAACGACGTCACCCCTGACAAAATGGAGAAAGGTATCTACAAGAAATTCTCCTTCTTCAAAGACCAGGTGGAGGTATCGCCCAAGACCAACAAAATGATTTTGCCCATCTCCATCAAAGAGACGGCCAGCAAGACCATTTTCCGTAAAAGCCCCAAGAGCGAAAAGACCATCATCGAAGGTATGAACTCCACCGGTATCGAAGAGTTCTTCAACACCGGAGACATGCTGGGGACCATCCTTACGGACGTATTCTCCGACATCAACATCTACGACGACGACATCCGCCTGCTGCAACGCCGCTTCGTCAGCCCCATCGGCCGCGGAGCCATCAGCTTCTACAAATACTACTTGATGGACACGCTCATGGTGGATAGGCAGGAGTGCGTGCATCTGACTTTCGTTCCCCAGAATCCGCAGGACTTCGGTTTCACGGGGCACCTCTACGTGGTGAAGGACTCCACCTATGCCGTGAAGAAATGTACTATGAACCTGCCCAAGAAGACGGGTGTCAACTTCGTGGAAAACCTCGACATCGTGCAGCAGTTCGAACAATTGTCCGACGGAAACTGGGTGCTGACCGACGATGACATGACCGTAGAACTACACTTCGTGAAAGGTATCCAAGGCCTGGAAGTACAGCGGACCACCAAGTACAGCGACTATCAGTTCACGGAGATAGAACCCCGCCTCTTCCGCTTGAAAGGAAACGTCATCAAGGAGGCGAACATGCTTGCCAAGAGCGACGAATATTGGGCGAAAGTGCGTCAAGTGCCCCTCACCAAGAAGGAGAGCACGATGGACGTATTCATGAACCGCATCGAACAGATTCCCGGTTTCAAGTACGTCATCTTCGGGGCGAAAGCCTTGATTGAGAACTTCGTGGAAACGGGCAGCAAGAAGCATCCCAGCAAGTTCGACTTCGGCCCTATCAATACAATGATAACCAGCAACTACGTCAACGGCACGCGCTTCCGTCTGAGCGGCATGACGACCGGTAACCTCGACCCGCATTGGAGCCTAAGCGGTTACGGTGCCTACGGAACCAAGGACAAGAAATGGTTCTACTCCGGGCAGGTGGCCTATTCCTTCAACAAACGAGAATACGTATTGTGGGAGTTCCCGAAGCACTACATCGCCTTCAAGTACACCTACGACGTGATGTCTCCCATGGACAAGTACCTCGCCACGGACAAGGACAACTTGTTTGTCGGTTGGAAATGGACTACGGTAGACCAAATGTCCTACATGCGCGACGCCACGCTGACCTACGAGCTGGAGACCAATACCGGCTTCTCCGTACAGGCCATGGCACGCCACCGCAACGACCAGCCTGCGGGGCAACTGCAATACTGGAAGAACAACGGAGAAACACCCGGACAGTGGGATGAAAAGAATACGCTGGTGCACGACATCACCACTACCGAGCTGGGTGTGACCCTGCGTTACGCTCCTGGTGAAACCTTCGTCAACACCAAACAGCGCCGCGTGCCCGTATCGTTGGATGCGCCCACCTTCACCCTCTCCCACACCGCCGGATTCAAGGGCGTGCTGGGTGGAGAGTACAACTTCAACTTGACGGAAGCCAGCATCCGGAAGCGCTTCTGGCTCGGCTCGTGGGGCAAGCTGGACGTAACGGCACGTGCCGGTGCGCAATGGAACACCGTTCCCTTCCCCCTGCTGAACCTACCGATGGCGAACCTCTCGTACATTACGCAGAACAACGAGTCCTTCAACCTCATCAACAACATGGAGTTCCTGAACGACCGTTACGCCTCCCTCAACCTAAGCTACGACATGAACGGAAAACTCTTCAACCGCATCCCGCTCATCAAGAAGCTGAAGTGGCGCGAGATGTTCCGCATCCGTGGTCTGTGGGGCACGCTGACGGACAAGAACAACCCATACAAGAGCAACAATCCCGACTTGTTCCTCTTCCCCATGCGCGACGGTGTACCCACCAGCCACGTCATGGGCAAGACTCCCTATGTGGAAGCCAGTGTAGGTATCTACAATATCTTCAAGCTGCTCCACATAGAATATGTACGCCGACTGACCTATACGGATATACCGGGAGTGAAGAAGGGCGGTATACGCTTCATGATATTAATGATTTTTTAAGAGTTACATACTATGCAACCATTAGCAGAACGGCTTAGACCAAGAACATTAGATGAATATATCGGTCAGAAACATTTAGTGGGACCGGGTGCAGTGCTGCGTAAGATGATTGATGCAGGACGTATCTCTTCGTTTATCTTATGGGGCCCTCCGGGAGTGGGAAAGACAACCCTGGCACAGATTATCGCCAACAAGCTGGAAACCCCTTTCTATACACTTAGTGCCGTGACCAGCGGTGTGAAGGATGTACGCGACGTGATAGAGCGTGCCAAGAGCAACCGCTTCTTCTCGCAAGCCAGTCCCATCCTCTTCATCGACGAGATACACCGTTTCAGCAAGTCGCAGCAAGACTCGCTGTTGGGAGCCGTGGAGCAAGGCACCGTGACGCTGATAGGCGCCACCACGGAGAACCCTTCGTTCGAGGTCATCCGCCCGCTACTATCCCGCTGCCAGCTCTATACCCTGAAGTCACTGGAGAAGGACGACCTGCTGGAACTGCTGCAACGCGCCATCACCACGGACACCGTGCTGAAGGAACGGAAAATAGAACTGAAAGAAACCACTGCCATGCTCCGCTTCAGCGGAGGAGACGCCCGCAAGCTGCTCAACATCCTCGAACTGGTGATAGATTCCGAAGCCACCGACCCTGTCCTCATCACGGATGACATGGTGACCGAACGCCTTCAACAGAACCCTCTTGCTTACGATAAGGATGGCGAGATGCACTACGACATCATCTCCGCCTTCATCAAATCCATTCGCGGCAGCGACCCGGATGGCGCCATTTACTGGCTGGCACGCATGGTAGAAGGCGGTGAAGACCCTGCCTTCATAGCTCGCCGCCTCGTCATCTCCGCTTCCGAAGACATCGGACTGGCCAACCCCAACGCGCTGCTGCTTGCCAACGCCTGCTTCGACACGTTGATGAAAGTGGGATGGCCCGAAGGACGTATCCCCCTGGCAGAAGCCACCATATACCTTGCCACCAGCCCCAAGAGTAATTCAGCCTATATGGCCATCAACAATGCCCTGGAACTGGTACGCGAAACGGGCAACCTCCCCGTCCCCCTGCACCTGCGCAATGCGCCCACCAAGCTGATGAAGCAGTTGGGCTACGGCGAGAAGTACAAGTACGCCCACGACTACCCCGGCAACTTCGTCAAGCAGCAATTCCTGCCCGACGAATTGAAAGACCGCCGTATCTGGGAGCCACAACTCAACCCTGCCGAGCAGAAGCACAAGGAACGGATGCAGCAACTCTGGGGAGAGGAAAAGGAATGGTAAACTATCAATTAAAATTAAAAATTAAAAGTTAGAGATTAAAAGTCGGATACAGAAAATCCCCACAACAAATAACTTATAACTCATAACTCCATGAATATAGTAGTATTAGACGGCTATGCCGCCAACCCCGGTGACCTTTGCTGGGACGAATTGCAAGCCTTGGGCGAGTGCACCATCTACGACCGCACCGCCCCTGCGGAAGTATTGGAACGCGCCGCTGGTGCAGAAATCCTGCTGACCAACAAAACCGTGCTCACCGCCGAGCACATGGCGGCACTGCCCGAACTGAAATACATCGGTGTGCTGGCTACCGGATACAACATCGTAGACACCGCCGCTGCCAAAGAACGCGGCATCATTGTCACCAATATTCCCGCCTACAGCACCGACTCCGTTGCCCAGATGGTCTTTGCCCATATTCTGAACATCACCCAGCAAGTGCAACACCACTCTGAAGAGGTGCACCGGGGCCGCTGGACAGCAAGCAAGGACTTCTGCTTCTGGGACACGCCTCTCATCGAACTGCGCGAAAAGAAGCTTGGAATCGTAGGCCTGGGCCACACCGGCTTCACCACCGCCCGCATCGCCATCGGCTTCGGTATGAAGGTATGTGCCTACACCTCCAAGACCAACTTCCAGCTTCCTCCCGAAATCCGCAAGATGGAGCTGGACGAGTTGTTCCGCGAATGTGACATCATCAGTCTGCACTGTCCCCTCACCGACTCCACCCGCGAGATGGTGAATGCAGAACGGCTTCGGTTGATGAAGCCCACCGCCATTCTCATCAATACCGGACGCGGCCCGCTCATCAACGAACAAGACCTTGCCGACGCACTTAACAACGGTACCATCTATGCCGCCGGCGTAGACGTACTCTCGCAAGAACCTCCCCGTGCCGACAATCCGTTGCTCTCCGCCCGCAACTGCTACATCACTCCGCACATTGCCTGGGCAAGCACCGCCGCGCGCGAACGCCTCATGCAGATTATGCTCGAGAACATCAAGGCCTACCAAGACGGCAAGCCGGTGAACGTAGTGAATAAATAAGCAAACAACATGGGAAAGTCCGCCGTAAAAGGTCTGTTCTACATCTGTCTGATAGCAGCGACATTCGTCTTGGCCACCATCACCATAATGGCAGCCTTCTCAGGAAATGTAGCTCCGGTCGATTCCGTCATCATGCCATTACTGGGGCTGGCAGTGCCCGTACTCCTGATTGTCAATCTGATAACGGCACTCTGCTGGGCATTGGCCCGTAAGCGCTGGGCACTGGTTCCGCTGGTGGCATTCTTCTGCAACTGGGGATATCTGACGTCTGTCTTCCAGCTCCACCTGCCGAAAGACAAAACCCCGGCAGGCAAGTATCTGAAGATAGCCACCTACAACATACACAACTTCGGAGGTGAGATTACCGGTTATTCCTGCAAGGAGATAGCCCGGTACATGCAGCAGGAAGGCGTGGATGTGCTGTGCTTCCAGGAGTTCGGAGACAACAGCGATTTCCCCACAGACAGCATACGGCGCGTACTCTCGCATTGGTCACACGCGCTCATCCCTTCTGAAGACTCCGTCAAGGGCGTACTGCCTATCGCCGTATTCAGCCGCTATCCATTGGCGAACCACCGTTTCATCACTTACCAGCACAGCTCCAACTGTAGCATGATGTGCGATGTAGTGATGGGTACGGATACCATACGTCTGATAAACAACCACCTGCAGACCACCAGCGTTAGCCAGAAGCGCAGGAAGTGGGAACGCGAGCTGGCCACCGACGACACCCGCCGCGAAGTCCAGGCAGCCAAAGATGCCGCAGGCACCCTGCACGAAAACTTCATGAAGCGGGCCACGCAGACTTACGTCATCAGCCACTACGCTAAGACCAGCCCCTATCCCGTGCTGCTATGCGGCGACTTCAACTCAATACCTTCCTCCTACACCTACCATCATTTGAGGAAAACCTTCAAAGACGGATTCCGCACTGCCGGAAACGGATACATGTACACCTACCGCTATGCCAAACGCATGTTGCGTATTGATTACATCTTCCACTCCCCTAGCTTGAAGGGTATCGAATACTACTCTCCGGACCTGGATTTGTGCAGCGACCACAATCCAGTGATTATGGAGGTTGAAATACAATAAAGTAAAGAAAGCCAAAAATAATAAGGGCTGTCCCGGAAATCCCGGAACAGCCCTTGCCTTATCATATTCTGCCATTCAACGGAGGTTATCTGCACCCGATTAGTTGAACACGTAACGGATACCGACTTGCAACTTCCAGCATTCGCTGTAGTTCTGATAGGTGTCGTAAGTCTTGGTAGGATATTCACCGTTCACCTTATACATGGAGAATACCGGAGTCAGGTCAGTGGCGCTCTTCACCCCTTCATACTTCAGGATTCGGTTGCTGTTGGAAACGGTATTGGTCTTGGAGATACCCCATTTGGAGTTGATGAGGTTACCCACGTTCATGATGTCAAAACTCAACTGGAAGCAATGCTTGGTCTTGCCAATCTTGAATTCGAAATCCTCCAGCAGACGGAAGTCAAAGCGGTGCACCCACGGAGCGCGGGCAGCATAAGCCTCGGCATACTGTCCTTTGTGATTCTTCAAGTACGAATCCTGCTCTACGAATTTCCAGAAGGCAACGCGGTCTTCCTCTGTCTTGAAGTTGATTTCACTATCGTCCTTCGGAATGTACATCAAGTCGTTGTTGATACCATCGCCGTTCATGTCGTTGGTGTAGCAGAAGCTGTAACCGCCGGAAGAATAGCCGGAATAGAACAGATTCAGGTGTGTGCCGCGAAGCAGGCCTTTGTGTCTGAAGGGGATGTAGTAGCCCACAGAAGCAATCACCTTATCGGGAACCACATACTGTGACCGTTGTGCATCCACATAATTGGAACCATCAATCGTGTTCAATCCCTGCCAAGTGGAGATAGGGTCGCTGCCCGGAAGACCGGAAACTTCTTTGGACTCCGTGTGCGTATAGGCCAGCATCAGCATCAAGTCATCCACCGGCTGGGCATTCACCGTGATGTTTGCCGTATAGCCGTAGCCTTTGGATGTATTGTCGAGTACCACGGCATTCTTGCCATTGTAATGCACGAAGTCGCCTGCATATTTCACATTCTTGTCGGGGTTGTCATAAAGAGAATAAGAGTACACCATGCGGTTATCCGCACCATTGAAACGTTGCATACCCGTATGCAACAGTTCCGTAGTTGTCACGTCTTTTCCATCAGCGCCCTTGACGGTGGTCAGCTTATTGTACTTCCATTCGTCGGGGTTCTTGATATTGATGTTGTTGATGGTAACGGCATTCACATTCTTCGTGAACATGAACTCTCCCGTCACGGTCAAGGGGAAAGATACGGGTACCTGATAGTCCACCGCGATAGACGACTTCCACACCTGCGGCATCTTGAAGTCCTGAGCCACACCGGAAATCTTGCTTCCCGCCACGTGTTTCTCAATCGTGGTGGGGAGGTTGAACTTGTCGATTATCTGGTTCATGTCCGTAATCATGCCGCCTGCCAACTGGTCCAGACGGGAATCATGGCCCACCACCTTTCCATTGTCATATTGGGTCTTAAAGGTAACGGAGTTCTGTACCATAGAAGCATTGGTCGGCATATTGGTGAAGAAAACCAACGGCAGACGTCCGGTAAACACACCCGTACCTCCACGTACTTTCAGCGACTTGTCCTTGAACACGTCCCAAACGAAACCTATACGGGGAGAAATCTGCCATCTGGAATCCGGCCACTTGCCAGTGTCGATGTGCTGCCCGTCGAAGTCAAGCTCATAGATGGCATCGTTTCTCTGGAGGTCGTCGTTGTCGAACATCAAGTTGTCGAAACGGATACCGTAGGTCAGTTTCAGACTGTTGCCGAGGTTCCATTCATCCTGGGCATAGAAACCAAGCTGGTTGAAGGTAACCTGAGCATTGGGGTTGGCCACACCGTTGAAGCCATAAGTCAAAGCGAATGATTCGGGAGCTGCGCCACTCAGGAAATCTTCCAGACTGTTATAGCGGTAATATCCCGTACCGTTACGCATATAGGCGTTGTTGGCAAACTGGTGCTCATAGCTAAGACCTGCCGTCAGCTTGTGGTTACCGGTGAAGAAGGTGAAGTTATCGGTAATGTTCGTAATCTTGTTCTTCACACCGTTGTTGTAGGTGAACAACTCGTAACCGGCGCTCATGTACGGTTCCAGAATCTGGTTTCCATTCTCGTCCTTGCCTGCCATGATGTCGATGAAGGGGAAAGGAGAAGAATTGGTGCCGCGCATGTCCTCTATATTGGTGTAGGTGAACAGCAACTGATTGGAAATCTTATCGGTGAAGCGGCTGTTCAAATCTGTCGCCCAAGACTGCACCTTGTTGTCCATGGAATACATGCTGTTGGCAAACGCCATAGACTGCGTACCTACGCGATAAGTATTGTTCAAGCGATATCCCGTATCGGAAGAGTTACCGTTCGGGGCATTCCAAGCCGTATTCTTCGTATTGTTGTAGCGGAGGCTCAAGCGATGGCGGTCCGTGATGTTCCAGTCGATGCGGGCCAGAATCTTGGTGTTCTCCTCGTCAGCAGGAAAACTTGTGTAAGAGCCTGCGTCGTAGCCGTACTTGTCCTTCAGATGGTTGTACACCTTCTCCATATCCGACTTCAGCGTACGGGACACCATACCTTTTGCCTCTTCACCGTCCTCACGCGCGCGATACTTTATAACCTCTCCCGGAGTCTTCTCCTTTTCGTAGTTTACGAAGAAGAACAGTTTGTTCTTGATGATAGGACCGCCCAGCGTGAAGCCGTAGGTAGTCTTGGACTCGTCGGAACGTGCTCCCAGGTCCTCGCCGTTGATGCGGTTACCGCGCATGTCCTGGTTGCGGTAATAGGTATAGGCAGTACCTCTGAATGTGTTCGTACCACTCTTGGTGATGGCATTGATGCCGCCGCCGATGAAGTTCGTCTGGCGCACGTCGAAGGGAGCCACCACTACCTGCACCTCTTCGATGGCATCCATGGAGATAGGGTTGCCGCCGCCGGGAAGGTTGGAGCTAAGTCCGAAGTTATTGTTGAAGTTGGCACCGTCGATAGTGAAGTTCGTGGAACGTCCGTCACCGCCGGCAAAACTCATGCCGTTAGCATAGGGAGAAAGGCGGGCAATGTCACTGATGCTGCGGTTCACGGTGGGAAGCTGCGTCATCTGTGCAGACGAGATATTGGTAGTGGCACCCGTCTTTTCAGCGGTGAACTTGGTCTTGGCAGCCGTCACAATCACTTCGTTCAGCAACTCGGAAGATTCACTCATCTCTACGTTCAGGTTGTATACCTCACCCAGCTGAAGGGTGATGTCCTTATAAATAACCGTCTGATAGCCGATGTAGGAAATCTCCACCCGGTAGGGACCACCGGTGCGCATACCCTGGATGGAATAGCGTCCGTCAACGTTGGTCACGGTTCCGTAGCGCGAACCGGAAGGCTGGTGAACAGCCTGGACAGTGGCGCCGATAATGGGCTCATTACTTGCATCCGTCACCTTACCTGCCATAGAGGCAGTGGTGACCTGCGCATCTACACCCACGGTGGCCAGTAACAGCAGCACCGTCAGTATAATTCTTACTCTCTTTAACATAATGTCTTTTAAATTAGTTTCTTAAAACGTTATATTTCTTAAAACATTGGCAAAGATACGCAAAATTATATATAAAGGCATTACAACGCGATTACATTTTTTAAGGATTTATTCAATACAAGGCAGTACCACTGTGAAACGGCTTCCACGGCCTTCCTCGGACTGGAGTTCGATGCGTCCTCCCATCTTTTCGACAATGAGCACACAGATGGACAAGCCCAGCCCGACGCCTTGGGAAAACTCGCTGCGCTTGTAGAAACGCTCGAAAATCATCTTCTGCTCGCTGTGCGGAATGCCTATGCCGGTGTCTTCCACATAAAGATGTACCTCGCTCATGCCGGACGGACAGCAATACCCCAGCCGGATGCTGCCTCCTTTCGTAAACTTGTTGGCATTGTTCAGGAAGTTGGTGAGTACCTGTGTCAGTCGCATGGGGTCTACATTCACCTGCACATCTTCGGGAGGGAAATCCTTGAGGAACTGCAACGGCGGCCGGATAAGCAGGCTATGCGTCTGATAGACGTCATCGAGCAACCGGCACACGCTCTCCCGCTGAAAGGTGAACGAGAGGTTACCCGACTCGATGCGCGACAGTTCCAGCACATCGCCCACCAGCTTCAGCAGCAGTTTGGTATTGGTGTTGATAATGTCCACAAACTCCTGCCGCTCTTCGTTTGAAAACTCCGGCTCATTGGCCAGCATGTCCGAGAAGCCGACAATGGCATTGAGCGGAGTGCGGATCTCGTGGCTCATGTTGTTGAGGAACGACTGTTTCAGTTCGGCCTGCTCCGCCAGCTCGCGGGATTCTATCAGCTCCTGCTCGTGGTCTTTCAGTTCCTGGATATTCTGCAGCAATCCGGCTATGATGGGTGCGTGTCCGGGGGTGTGGATGGTATTGTAGCTGAACTCCCACCACTGGAACTCACCGGTGAAGTTACAGCGATACTGCCCCTTGTGGTGCGTGCGTTCATGCCTTGCCGCTATGTTCTTGCGGAAGGCGGGTAAGTCGTCGGGATGGATGTAGGGAGTGATTTCATCGAGCAGAAGACGGCCGGGGCAATGATGAATAAGCTCGCAAAACTGCGAGTCGCAGGACACGGAATCTCCCTCCAGTCGCCAGGCGTAGGTAGAATTTCCTTCGATGGCCAGGCAGAGGGTCTCATGCTCGTAGAGGAGGTTTCGCAATGCCTCACGCTTGCGCCTGCGTTCGCGCAGCAGGCTGAAGGAGAGCAAGACTATCACCGTCAGCACGAAGACTGCGCCCAAGATGGAACCGATAAGTATAGGATAGCGGTAGCGCTCCGAAAAAGGGATATACATCACAGTGTACTCTGCCGGAATGCTCTCGAGCGGGATGCCATACTTCTGCAGCACATGCCAGTTCAGCACGTACTGCTTGGCGCATTCCGTCACCTGCTGCCGGGGCATCCGCCCTTCGAGGCGTTCCTTGATACCGGTCGCCATGTATCTTATCTGGCTTTCCAGTGGAGTGAAATATCCTCCCAGCAAGTAGTCGGCAAAGCCGAAGCCCTCGTTGATGGTCTGAAACGTGGGATTGTCGAAGAGCATGCCCACACGCTTGGTGGTATAGTCTCGCTTGGTGTAGAGCAGCAACGTATTGTCGCCGCGTCCCAGCCACATCAGATGGCGTATCGCTATGGAGTCGCTCGTCATGCGCACAATCTTCGTGGTGTCCAGCAACACGTCTATGTTCTGCCGTTTCAGTATAGGGCTGATAGTCTCCCTCTCGCGCACACGGTGATAGGAGGAACCGGCAAAGTAAGCACCCTCGGTAGAGGTCACGATGGCGAACCCCTGCCCACGACACTGCTCATTCAACGCATGCCATATCTTGCGGTCCAGAAACACTTGTCCGTTCATCAGGCAGATGCGCGACTTTCCCATGATACTCTCTATCATGCGTATGGTACGCAAGTAATCGGGCGTGTCGGCATAGCCCGTGATGTTGGGGTATTGCAGGAGCAGAGATATGTTGGGATAGTTCACACCGCTGAACACAACGGGTATTTCATGCGCCAACGGGTGTCTGCATGCCATCAGCGCATAGGCAGCCTGGTCGTCGAGCACGGCTATCAACTCGGCTCCCCAGGCAGAGAGGTCGTCCACGAAACCGGCCATACGGAGGTTTTCTGCCTCCTCCATGTAGCGGTCGCAGTCCAGATAGTATTCGCGTACATCGCAGTCCAAGCCGAGAAGGCTGAACTCTTTTTGCAACAGTTCCAGAGCCTTCGCAGCAGGCGGATAGCCCGGCTCGAAAGAGTGTATCAGCGCAATACGCCGTGTCTCCGCATGGGCAGGGTGTGCACACACGAGGCAGAGAGAAAGAATCAATATGTATCCGGCAACTGCCTTTATGTGCTTCATATCCGGAAGGTCCTTTTCGACTTGTATCAGCAAAGATACGAATGTTTTTTAAGAATAATGGACTATTTCTTCTGTTTCTGTAACAAAGAATACGTTTTCTTAAATCATTGACACATCCCAACTTATCTTTCAGAGGATTTACCGAATATCCCTAAAGAACCGATTCTTCGTCCAGTATTCCAAAGTGGAGGTCTATTTGTCCTTGACCTTCGGCAACACCGCATTCAGTACCATATATCCCAACATACCGGCAACAATCGTTCCCAGCAATACACCAAATTTCGCCTGGTTCAGCAGATCCGGATATTCTCCTGCAAAAGAAAGGTTGGCAATAAATAAAGATACCGTAAAGCCAATACCCCCCAACAAGGATACTCCGGCAACACTTCTCCAATTCATTCCCGGAGGCATTGAGGACAAACCACTCTTGACCGCCAGCCAGGTAAACAGAAAAATACCGATAAACTTGCCAAGAAGCAATCCTGCAGCCACCGCTATACTAACAGCTCCAACAACGCCACCGCCTCCACTGAACACCACACCGGCATTGGCAAAGGCAAAGAGCGGCAGTATCACAAAGTTTACCGCACCATGCAAATTGTCTTCCAGGGATTGCAAAGGACTAATTACATGATCAGAAGCGCGCTCCACTTGTTTTAGAGTGGCAATCTGCTCATTGGTCAATATAATATTATCTGATTTGGTAACCGGAAAATCACCGATAATGTCGCGGATGCGTTTAATGTATTTCCCGGCATCCAAACGGGGACGGGCCGGTATTACAAAGGCCAGTATCACTCCGGAAATAGTGCTGTGAATGCCCGACTGAAGGAACAAATACCAAATAATTACCCCGATAAGCAGGAAGAATATCTTCTGTGTCATACCGAATTTCCCCATATAGTAAAGGAAGAAATAAAGGACAGCAGCTACAATAAGATATCCGTATGCCACTTCGGAACTATAGAAAATGGCAATAACCAGAATGCCGCCAATATCATCGACCACTGCAAATGCCGTCAGGAAAATTTTCAGACTCAAAGGCACCCGTTTACCCAGCAGACTGAGTACACCCAATGAAAAAGCAATATCCGTAGCCATCGGTATAGCCATACCGCGCGTTTCCGGAGTACCCTGAACGACCAAAAGTGAATAGACAATGACCGGCACCAACATACCGCCACATGCCGCTACAAAGGGTAAAGAAGCCTTACGAAAGGAAGAAAGTTCACCCACCAGCAGTTCCCGCTTTATCTCCAACCCCACAGCCAGAAAGAAAACAGTCATCAAGCAGTCGTTTATAAACTCAATCATTTTCAACGGATGACCGCCATGGGAAAACAAATTAAAGTCTCCGATGCGCAGATGCAGTTCCTGCAAAAGAAAGCCCTGATACAACGGAGCCATTGGTGAATTAGCAATAACGGCCGCCAAAATAGCCATCAAAAACAACAAGATACTCGCCGCTATATTCAGCGACGAGAAGTTTTTCACAGTACGCAAAATAATCATAAAGAAGTATATTTGATTTAAGATTTCATCCTTTCGACATCAATCCAGCTTCAAGACTGCCAGGAACGCTTTCTGAGGTACCTCCACATTACCAATCTGTTTCATACGCTTCTTACCTCTCTTCTGTTTCTCAAGCAATTTTCGTTTACGGCTCACGTCACCTCCATAACATTTGGCCGTTACGTCCTTACGCACAGCCTTAATCGTTTCCCGGGAAATAATCTTGGCACCGATAGCAGCCTGAATGGCGATATCGAACTGCTGTCTCGGAATCAGGTCTTTCAACTTCTCGCACATCCGGCGTCCCAATTCGTAGGCATTGTCAAAGTGTGTCAAGGTAGAAAGAGCATCCACCGGCTCACCGTTCAGCAAAATATCCAGCTTCACCAGTTTGGAAGGACGAAAACCGTTGGGATGATAGTCAAAAGAGGCATATCCCTTAGAGATACTCTTCAATTTATCATAGAAATCGATAACTATTTCGCCAAGAGGCATATCATAGTATATTTCTACACGGTTACCTGAAATATATTCCTGCTTCACCAGCTCGCCACGCTTGCCCAGACAAAGAGTCATGATAGGGCCGATGTAATCAGTGGCGGTAATCACCGAGGCACGGATATAGGGCTCCTCAATACGGTCTATCATGGTAGGGTCGGGCATGCTGCCGGGGTTATGCACTTCAGTCATATTTCCCTGCTTGTCATAGATATTGTAGGAAACGTTGGGCACAGTGGTGATAACGTTCATGTCAAATTCACGGTCAAGGCGTTCCTGCACAATCTCCATATGGAGCAGCCCAAGGAAACCGCAACGGAAACCAAAGCCCAAAGCTAATGAAGACTCAGGCTGGAAAGTCAGCGAAGCATCATTCAACTGCAACTTCTCCAAAGAAGAACGCAAGTCCTCGAAATCTTCTGCCTCGATGGGGTACACACCGGCAAAAACCATCGGCTTCACCTCCTCAAAACCGGCGATGGCCTCTTCGCAAGGACGGGCAATATGCGTAATCGTATCACCTACTTTCACTTCCTTAGAGGTTTTGATACCCGAGATGATATAGCCCACATCCCCCGTACGCAACTCCGGACGTGGCATCATTTCCATTTTGAGCACTCCGATTTCATCCGCATCATATTCCTTGCCTGTATTGAAGAATTTCACTTTATCCCCTTTACGAATCACACCGTTCACTATCTTGAAATATGCAATGATACCACGGAAAGAATTGAAGACAGAATCGAAAATCAACGCCTGCAACGGAGCTTCCTCGTCACCCTCCGGATGAGGGATACGCTCAATGACCGCAGCCAGAATCTCTTCCACTCCCATGCCTGTTTTGCCGGAAGCACGGATAATTTCATCACGCTTGCAGCCCAACAGTTCGACGATCTCATCCTCCACTTCCTCGGGCATGGCGCTTGCCATGTCACATTTGTTGATGACGGGGATAATCTCCAAATCATGCTCAATCGCCATATAGAGGTTTGAAATGGTCTGCGCCTGCACTCCTTGCGAAGCATCTACAATAAGCAACGCTCCTTCACAAGCGGCGATGGAACGTGACACCTCGTACGAGAAGTCCACGTGTCCCGGAGTGTCTATCAAGTTCAGAATATACTTTTCGCCTTTATAGGTATACTCCATTTGTATGGCATGGCTCTTGATGGTGATACCTCTTTCCTTCTCAAGGTCCATGTCATCCAGCATCTGTCCGTTAGTTACTTGTATAGTATTGGTAAATTCCAGCAGACGGTCTGCCAAGGTTGATTTACCGTGGTCGATATGGGCAATAATGCAAAAATTTCGTATATTCTTCATTGTCAATAACTATCTATTAATTGGGTGCGCAAAGATAATGAAAACAGAGCAAATAAAAAAAATGCGTTGATAACATATTCATGTACCAACGCATCTTTTTATAACATTCCAATCAATTCCTCGCTTAGTTCAGCTTTACAAACAATTCGCCTTCCACTTCAGAAGTAGAGACCTTGTCTTCTCTTAACAACCAGCCCAATCCCAGGAAGAAGTCCTTGTCGATCAGTTTAGTTGCTTTCTTGATTTGCTTGTGAGTCAAGCCATCTGTGCCATTCAGTGCAGTCCAAATCTGTCCTGCAACATTACCAGCTTTTTCTTTTAACATTTCTATTTGCTTTTAGTTAAACGTTATCCTCATCTCCAAAGATAGAGATGTCGGTGTTTTTATATCGCTGCAAAGATAGGTATATTTATGTTATACAACACGTTATTAGGCACTTTTTTTCTTACTAAGGAGTAAAAAAGTTCTTTTTTCTTACTTTGAGGACGTTTTTTCCAGGTATTCGGTCCAAATTTGGGCAGCTACCTCTACCATCCTGGCACACGGGCGTTTAGCATAATACTGCTCGGTACGGGCTTCCGGAACGGACGAACCTTCCGGTTTTCTCAACCCCAACAATTCAGCACATATCAAAGAGCCATTTCGTTTCTTGAATTCAGCAGCCAGCTCCTGCACCAACGCATAGTTTGCCGCCTTACCTTCACGGTCCTTGCCTTCCACAGCTCCTTTTTCCAATCCGGCCAATAGGAACATGCCGCATGCAGCACCGCATGTCTGCCTCATACGACCTATGCCACCACCAAAAGAAGCGGACATCCGGAAAGCCTGCTCTTCTGTAAAACCATACATATCTGCAAAAGCTCCCACTACCGATTGCGAACAGTTATAGCCACTCTTGAAAAGCTCCACAGCTTTTTCGATTCTGTCTTTTGTTTCCATAATCATTCTGTAATTTCCAACAACATCGGGCAATGGTCCGAGTGGACAACGTCACCCAATATTCTCGCTTCCTTCAACATCGGGCGCACCGGCTCACTCACCATGCAATAATCAATACGCCACCCTTTGTTCTTGGCACGTGAGTTAAAGCGATAGCTCCACCACGTGTATTCCTGCTTGTCGGGATGAAGCCAACGGAAGGAATCTATGAATCCCGCATTGAGAAAGCGCGTCATCCACTCCCGCTCTTCAGGCAAAAAGCCGCTGTTGGTGGCATTCCTGACAGGGTCATGAATATCCATTGCCTCATGGCAGATATTATAATCACCGCAAAGAATAAGGTTAGGACGCGTACGTTCCAACTCCAATACATACTCTTGGAATTTCTCCAACCAGACCATCTTAAAGGCCTGGCGTTCATCACCGCTGGTACCGGAAGGATGATAAACACTCACAACGGACACATCACCGAAGTCGGCACGGATAAAGCGCCCTTCGTTATCATATTCTTCAATGCCCATGCCGTACTCCACATGGTCCGGTTCTTGCTTGCTCAGAATAGCGACTCCGCTATACCCTTTCTTCTGTGCAGAATATAGATAATGCTTATACCCCAAAGCATCCAGCGCTTCCGCCGGATACTGTTCCGGTTGCAGCTTTGTTTCCTGCAAACAAAGCACATCCGGCTGCTCTTGTGCCAGCCACTCGGGAAAACCTTTTGTCACGGCAGCCCGTAGCCCATTTACGTTATATGTAATAATCTTCATACTTATTTGATTTCTTAGAAATGAATTATTCAAGATGTCAACTCGGATACCAGCAGCATGATATTCAGCACAGTGACCACCGCAGCAATGGCATAAAGTACAAATGTACTCCATTTGCTGTTTACATACTGCCCCATCACTTTGCGCGAAGAAGTCAATCCTACTTGCAGGAAAACCGTGAACGGCAGCTGGATGCTCAGTATCATCTGTGAAATCAGCAGTCCTTTGAACGGGTCTCCGATAAAGAAAATCAGCAGCAGTGCAATGCCCAGCGACAGAATCACCCCCACCTGCGAATGACTGTCTTTGATATGATAGGATTCTCCAAAAATACCGGCAAAGATAGAACCTGCCGCCATACCGCTGGTTATGGTGGAAGATATACCCGCCATCAGTAATGCCAATGCAAAAACCACGGCAGCACTGCTCCCCAGCAACGGCTCCAGCAAGGATTTGGCCTGCTGCAACTCTTCCACCTGAATGCCGCTTTTAAAGAAAGTTGCCGCAGCCAGCAGTATCATGGCACTGTTGATGGCCCATCCCACAATCATAGAGAACAGCGTGTCGAACAATTCATATTTCAACACCTTACGGATGGATGCATCATCTTTCTTATTATATTCATGGCTCTGTATCACTTCCGAGTGCAGAAACAGATTATGCGGCATCACCACCGCACCGAGCACACTCATGATAATCAGCATGCTCCCATGCGGAAACGAAGGTGTCACCCACCCTTGTGCGGCCAGCGGCCAATCTATCTTCACCAGAAACAGCTCATAGATAAAGGAGAGCCCGATGACCGAAACAAAAGCAATGATGGAACGTTCTATCTTCTTGTAGGAATTAGTGAAAAGCATGACGACTACAAATACGGTAGTCAAGACAGAGCCCCATATGATGGGAATGTCAAACAGCATCTGCAAAGCGATGGCACCTCCCAATATCTCTGCCAGCGAAGTCGAGATGGAAGCCAGCACTGCTGTACCCAATATGGGACGCGACACCCAGGAAGGAGTATATTTGGTAGCGGCTTCGGACAAGCACAAGCCGGTTACAATTCCCAGATGCGCCACATTATGCTGCAATACAATCAGCATGATAGTGGATAAAGTCACGACCCACAGCAACGAATAGCCAAATTCAGACCCTGCCGCAATATTAGATGCCCAATTCCCCGGGTCAATAAAGCCCACAGTCACCAGCAGTCCGGGACCTATATATTTAAAAACGTCCAGACCGCCCAGATAGCGTTTGTGGTCTCTTCGTTTCAAGTCTTTAAAAATATTCTTCATTGTGTCTGTTCAATTAAGAGCGTAAAAATACTCAAATAATAACAAATACCTCCATGTTAGGTTCAAAAAAAGCCCCTGGCATCTTTCAATGTCAGGGGCTCTCATCCATTCTTTCAGGCAGGAGGCTCAATACCCCATCTCGTGCAATGCCTTGCACAATTGGTCGGGGCAGGAAGTGGAACGTCTTCCGCAGCGAATTCCTTCCAAACGGGCAATCACCGCATCTACCGGCATGCCTTTCACCAAACGTGAAAGTCCTTGCAGGTTTCCATTACATCCACCCCAAAATGCCACCTCTTTCACAATACCATCTTCCACATCCAGTTCGATGTTACTGCTACACGTACCTTGCGTCTTGTATGTATATGTCATTATTCTCCGCCTTCTTCCGGTTTCATGTTAGTATAAACCGTCTGTACATCATCAAACTCTTCGAGACGCTCTATCATTTTGTCGATGGTTTCGCGTTGCTCGGGAGTCACATCCTTCATATCGTTCGGGATATAGGTAAACTCACCGCCGACATCTTCAAAACCGCACTCTTCCAAATGTTTCTGGATAGCTGCATAGCTTTTCGGATCACCATAAATAGTGATAGTACCTTCTTCTTCATCCTCTTCGTAGTCTTCCTCTACGTCATAGTCTATCAAGTCAAGAATGAGTTCCTCCATATCGATACCGTCTTTCTTCTTGAAAGTGAACACACACTTGTGGTCAAACAAGAAAGCCAGTGAACCCATTGTTCCCAAGTTACCGCCGAACTTGTTGAACACGGAACGCACATCGGCTACTGTACGGGTAGTGTTATCGGTCAGTGTATCCACAAAAACAGCTACACCGTGAGGACCGTATCCTTCATAAGTCATACCCTTATAGTCGCTCTGGTCCTTACCCATCGCATTCTTGATAGCACGTTCAATATTATCCTTCGGCATGTTTTCACGCTTACAAGTAGCGATAACCGAACGCAGTGTCGGGTTGTTTTCCGGCTCCGGACCACCGGCCTTCACCGCAATAGCAATTTGTTTACCCAGTCTTGTAAAGGTCTTTGCCATGTGACCCCATCTTTTCAATTTGGCAGCTTTTCTATATTCAAACGCTCTTCCCATTGGAACTGTATTTTAAATTATGAATTATAAATTCTAAATAATGAATCAACGCAGCTTGGCATTCAACTTGTCCTCCAGGTTCTTCACCAGTTTGGACATAATCTTGTCAATCTGCTTATCGTTCAACGTGGCATTCTCATCCTGCAACAGGAAGCTCACCGCGTAACTCTTCTTACCGGCTTCCAGATTCTTACCCTCATAAACGTCGAAGAGAGAAACCTCCTTCAGCAGCTTTTTCTCCGTCTCGTAGGCAATCTTCTCAATTTCCGCAAACTGCACTTTCTTGTCAAGCAGTAACGCCAAGTCGCGTTTCACGGCAGGGAACTTGGAGATTTCCGTATAGCTCACCTTCACATTGCGGATGGCCTTCAACAATTCTTTCCAGTTGAAATCGGCATAGTAAACCTCGTTGTCAATATCGAATGCCTTCAGCAGCTTCTTTGTTACAATACCGAAAGTAGCCAACCGCTTTCCACCCCTTGTCTGTACGGATAAACCGGCAGCATAGATATCATCAGTCAGATTGCCGACAACCAAATCATGCATGTGCAGCCCCAATCTGGCAAAGACATTCTCAACGTATGCCTTCAGCTCATATACCGAGCTGTTCTCGTCCGGATGAGCCCATGAGTTGGTCACCCTCTTGCCAGTTACCCACAAACCAAGATGATAGTCTTCGGAATAAGCGGCAAGCACTTTCTCCGGATTCTTCTTTTCCTCGTTGAAGTGATAACAATTACCGAATTCAAAGAATTTCAGGTCTGCATTCTTACGGTTGGCGTTGTGCGAGATGCTTTCCAATCCACCGAAAAGCAGTGTCTGACGCATGGCATTCAAGTCTGCACTCAACGGATTCAGCAACATTACCAAATTCTTTGACGGATAAGACTCCAAATTGTCATAGTAAGCGGCACGCGTCAACGAGTTGTTCAGAATCTCATTGAAACCACAGCCCACCAGCTGCTCGGCAACCAGGTTTTGCAGTTTGTTGGATTTATCATATTCACCCTTGGTAGTCAGACAAGACTTCAAGGTAGTCGGAATCTCCACATTATTATATCCGTAGATACGCAGAATATCCTCTATTACATCGCAATCGCGCTGCACGTCCACACGGTAAGGAGGAACATCCAGTGTAAGCCCTTCGGCTGTCTCGTCTACAATCTTCATTTCCAGACTTGTCACGATGCTCTTGATGGTATCCACCGGAATAACTTTGCCAATCAGTGAGTTCACTTTCTCATAGGCAAGTTCCACACGGAAATCCTTGGCAGGAGCGGCGCACACATCTTTTATTTCAGAAGAAATGGTACCTCCGGCAAGTTCCTTTACCATCAAAGCTGCCAGCTTCAGGCAGTAAATAGTGGCATTCGGGTCAATACCTCTTTCAAAACGGAAAGAAGCGTCTGTGTTCAACGCATGGCGACGGGCTGTCTTGCGCACCCACGTGGGATGGAAGTAAGCACTTTCAAGGAATACATCTTTGGTGGTTTCCGTAGAACCGGAATCCAGACCGCCGAACACACCGGCAATACACATCGCCTCTTCCTTATTGCAAATCATCAGGTCACGTTCGTTCAATTTACGCTCCACGCCATCAAGAGTTACAAACGGAGTACCTTCCGGCATGGTCTTTACAATCACCTCACCGCCTTTAATCTTATCTGCATCGAAGCAGTGCAGCGGCTGGCCGAAAGCATGGACGATATAGTTGGTAATATCCACCACATTATTGATAGGACGCAGGCCGATAATACGCAACTTGTTCTGCAACCATTCGGGGCTTTCTTTCACTGTAACCCCTTTCACCGTAACGCCGGCATACCGGGGACATGCCTCGCTGTTCTCTACAGTTACTTTAATATCCAAGTCGTGATTTTCTACCGCAAAAGCGTCTACCGAAGGTTTCTTTAAAGTAGCCGGTTTACCGTTCTGTATCAAGTAGGCATACAAGTCGCGTGCCACCCCATAATGTGAGCACGCATCGGCACGGTTGGGAGTGATGTCCACTTCCAGCACGTAATCGCTCTTGATGTTATAATAATCCTTGGCAAGCGTACCCGGAACAGCTGTTTCCGGCAGTACGATGATGCCCGCGTGGTCCGTACCGATACCTATTTCATCTTCAGCACAAATCATGCCGACAGATTCCACGCCACGAAGTTTTGATTTCTTGATGGTAAAGCATTCGTCACCGTCATACAGTTTTGTACCCAACGTGGCTACTACCACTTTCTGTCCGGCAGCTACATTCGGAGCGCCGCATACAATCTGCACGGGTTCACCTTGTCCCAGGTTTACCGTAGTGATGTGCATATGGTCTGAGTTAGGATGAGCTTCGCATGTCAGCACTTCGCCGATGACCAGTCCTTCCAGTCCGCCTTTAATGGTTTGCACCTCTTCCACACTTCCCGTTTCCAGTCCGATGGAGGTCAGTGCCGCAGCAACTTCATCCGGTGTCAAATCGAAATCGACATACTCTTTCAACCAATTATAAGAGATATTCATATCATTATATTTTTATTGTTTCCAAAAGTGACCTGCAAAGGTAATAAGATTTTTTGGTTGGCAGGGAATTATAAATGAAGAAAATAACAAAAAGGCGATGAAGTGCTTTTCCTTCACCGCCTTTCTCCTAATATTCTATATAAATCTACAATTTATACATTCATTGCATTGGCGCCTAAAGCTCCCAATATGGCGGAAGCAACAGCTATCACTACCTTCAAAATCCTGTCCCAAACGTTCTTTTTCATAGTTTTAATCTTTCAAAATTAGTAAATACATCTTATCCTAACGGGTTCTCTCCCTGGTCACCGTCGGAACCGCCACCGGAATTACCACCATCACCGGCATCATCCTTACCATCAGTAACCACTCCCGTCCATTTCTCAAACTCCACACCCTGGAGCAGGGCACGCGTAGTGCCGATGGCAGCCGGGCGCGTGTATTCCGGAGTAAACTGGCAGCGCAAAGCAGTCACCTGATTGGGATTCACGTCTTCAGATTTGGCCACTCCCTTACCTCGCGTACGGGCCTTCATGGTGAATGTGCCCAGGCCATCCAGACGCACCGTACGGCTGTTCAGCAACTGGCTCCTCATTACCGTCATCAGGTTACGGATTACATTATGTACGTCACCCGGAGTCAGGGAAGACTTCTCGGCAATCACCTCAGCCAACTGTTGTGCATCCACGGCTCTTCCCACTTTCTTCAAACTCAGATGCCAAAGTTTGGCACCCTCTTTTGTCGCCAGAGACGACTGTCTTGCATAATAAAATAAAGGCATAGTTTCTTTCTCCTTTTTACATTTTTAATTCAACATGGTTTTTAATCTCGTTTTGTTGATCAACAATGCAAAGGTGAGGATATATTTGCCTGCAAACAAAGAAAACAGCCTCGCTGAAGCTGTTTTCTGAGATAAGTTCATAAAGTATTGATTTACAAGCTGACAGATTAGGCAAGCCAACTTAATCAAGATATCCTACGATGATGATTGCCTGTACTGCCATATAGGTCAAAGATACTATGACATGGGGAATCTTCAGCTCATTCGCCATAATCTGATAAGATGTTTGCGATGCGGTAGTCCGATATTCTCATGAAGCATCAGGCGGTGAATATTTGGCACGCTTGCAGAAATTGAAGAAGCAGAAGACTAGAACGGAACAGACAACGGTATAGATGAAATCCGCATTGACAAACGTATTGGCAACCGACAGCGTTGTCAAGGTCGTAGTTAAAAAAGCTGTATTTTCATCTATTATTTTACTATGGCCTCTTTTATACACTCCACGATATAATATACATCTTCATCAGTCACCCACGGCCCGGCAGGAAGGCACATACCGATTTTAAAAATAGCTTCGGATACCCCATTGATATAAGCCGGAGCATCCTTATAGACCGGCTGCTTGTGCATCGGTTTCCAAACCGGGCGTGCCTCTATTTTTTTGCCAAGCATAAAAGCACGCAAAGCCTCCACATTCTCGTTGGGCTGGCAATCTGTTGTAGCACAATCTACGGCATGAATCACACCTGCAGCACCACCTACGGCAGTCCTGACAACATCCTTATAAGCATTTTCCTGCCCTTTGATGCGAAGTGAAGAATCCAGAGTGATTGTACAAAGCCAGAAATTAGAGTCATAATCAGCCGAAGGAGCTTCATGCAGCAATACCCCCTCCACATCCTTAAGCAGTTCCTTATAGAGAGCCTGCACATGTCGGTGATGTGCAATATGCTTATCGGCAACGGTCATTTGACCACGACCAATACCTGCACATATATTACTCATGCGATAGTTATACCCTATCGCCTCATGCTGGTAATAAGGATAAGCCTCACGAGCCTGCGTGGCATACCACATGATTTGATTCTTGCTTTCGGCATCTTTACAAATCAACGCACCACCGCCACTGGTAGTAATCATCTTGTTACCGTTAAAGCTCAGCACCCCGAACTTGCCGAACGTCCCCAGCACCTGTCCCTTAAAACGGGAACCAAAACCTTCGGCAGCATCTTCCACCACTGGAATAGCATACCTATCGGCTATCTCCATGATACGTGTACAGTCATAGGGCATGCCATACAATGCCACAGGAACAATAGCTTTTGGCTTTTTGCCAGTCTTGGCAATGCGGTCTTTGATGGCTTCTTCCAACAGTTCCGGAGACATGTTCCAAGTTTCTTTCTCAGAATCCACAAATACCGGAACAGCCCCCAGATAAGTGACCGGATGCGAAGACGCACAGAATGTGAAGCTTTGTACAATCACTTCGTCACCCTGTCCCACTCCACAAGCCAGCAGAGCCAAATGTACTGCCGCCGTACCGGCCGAAAGTGCCACCACTTCCTTGCCTTCGCCTACAAAACGTTTCAAATCCTCTTCAAAAGCATTCACATTAGGACCGAGAGGAACCACCCAGTTCGTATCGAAGGCTTCTTTTACATATTTCTGTTCAATACCCTCCTCGCTCATATGGGCAAGGCAGAGATAAATGGTTTTATCCATAAATATATATGTGATTATTTAATGATCAGACTTCGGATTCCTCACATAGTGGGGAATAAAAAGAAAGGAAACGGCTTTATAAATCCTTTCCAGATATCGGAATAATTTACTCATAAATGTTTCCATGACCGGGATACAGACTGCAATCCTTTGTTAATTCCATGATACGTTCTTTCGAGATCCGTGCATCTTCCCTATCGCTATTAGGGAATGAGGCAATGACTTTAACACCCGGGATATATGAATCACCCGAGAAAACATTGTTCTCGACTTTATAGGTAAGGCAGCTTTTATCATGTCCGGGAGTTTTAAACACTTCCACGAAAATTCCCGGAAATATTTCCACTTTATCATTCTCATGTAAAACCGTCACATTATCTCCCATCCATATTACAGGATCATTGTGATAACGGGAAAAATTAAGTTTATCCGAACCTAAAGCCTCCTTACCGAAAGAGGAAGTGTAAACTGTGCAATCAGGATACAATCGTAATAAATCTTTTATACCATAAATATGGTCGTAATGAGTATGAGTCAGAAACAAGGCTTGTACCGTTCCGCACTTTTCCTGAACACACTGCTTTATAGGAGCAATATCCCCAATATCTATCAATACATGCCCATCTTTCCCCTCAACAGACAGTATATAAGTATTGGAGGTGAAAACAGAATTGACAATCTGATGGATGTTCATTTCAGTTATGACCGTTGAAAGCCTCGGTGGTAGCATTACCTTCCTTATTGATCCCTTCTCTAACGAACACTTTCTTTATGGTTAGCAGAATAATCTTCACGTCCAGCCAGAAAGAAATATGATCCACGTACCACACATCCAGTTCAAACTTACGTTTCCAACTGATATCATTCCGTCCGTTTACCTGTGCCCACCCCGTAATTCCCGGACGTACTTCATGGCGACGGAACTGTTTCTCTGAATATAAAGGAAGATACTTCGGCAATAAAGGACGGGGGCCAACCAATGCCATATCCCCCTTTAATACATTAATTAATTGTGGCAATTCATCTATGGAAAGAGAACGGACTATTTTACCAATCTTTGTCAGGCGTTCAGCATCCGGCAACAAGTTTCCTCCAGAATCCCGCTCATCTGTCATTGTCTTAAACTTTATGGCTTTGAATATCCGAGCATTTTTTCCAGGGCGATCCTGGGTGAAAAAGACACCGGCACCCTTATTGGTGAAATGGAGGAAAATTATCAGAAGAAGTAATATGGGCCAGATAACCAACAGAACTATAAAAACAATTACAAAGTCTAACCCACGCTTTAATCCTCTTTTATACATAAGCCTATAATTCTATTAACGGTTGTTTACTCCAATTGATTTCCTTTGCAGCCTGCCCTACATTGCAAAAAACATAAGTTTGCAGCAGGACTTCTAATTTATTCAAAGCCCCTCCTTTACCTATATTTGCCTTAGCATAACGAATTATACGATTTTTTAATGTTCCAACTTCCTTAAAGTACTCCTCAAATTCTGCCTTAGTCATAAACTTTGAATTTTGCTCTATCAAATCATTGATATGAAAATAAAACATCACATAATCCATACGTTCAATAAAGTTTTTCTGTAACCATAATGGAACTAGCCTAAAATATCCTCCTCCTGAAAAAGTTACACTCTTACCCATTAGTGTAACTGGACAAATAGGAAATTCCTTTATTGTATATACTCCTTTCTTTATTAGCGCAGGTATGGATGAAGTAAAATGAGGAAATCCCCCTAAGTCGCGATTGGCCGGAAATATAGAGCAGTCATATTCTATACCGTTTTCCGCCAATACATCAAAAGCCCAGTCGTTGTTTTTCCCTATGGAAAATGCAGGGGCACGAAAACTTTTTACTTTCCTCCCTATAAGATTTTCTATCTCTCCTATTGCAATACGTGTGTCTTCGGCAAATTCTTGTCGAGTCATTTTATTTACCCACAAATGCTTATTTGAATGACTTCCTATTTCATGTCCTGCATTCGCTATTTTTTTCAATACATCAGGAAACTCAACTGCCAATTGTCCTACACAAAAGAAGGTCGCTTTGGTATTATTCTTTTCGAGAGTATTCAAAATCCAATCCAGCAATTCGTCATACTGCCGATATTTTTCTTTTCTCCCTCCCTTAAAATGTTTCTCAATATACCACTCCTCGGTATCAAAAGTCAATATTTTCATAAATAATATACAAAATCCAAATCTGAATCTGCAGATGTAATCAACAAAGAGCACTCTTTATTTATATGTGGGATAGTAGTGCCACCGTATTATTTTTTACTTGTCCGCAATATAACAGGAAAGAAGTTAAATACTTTTCTCTTCAATGAGGACAATGTTAAATAAAAGCCGATATGGTTTATTTTAGCAATTTCAGAAACAGCCTTATCTATGCTACTCATATAGTCCTTTTTTCTATATCGAAAGTCAACTAATGAAATTACATCAAATCCTTTATAGTGTGCCAAACGTACCACAAAGTAGCAAACTAAATTTCCACACAAATGGCCTTCATAAACAACATACTTTTTATAAATATTAAAAAAGCGCTTTTCAAAGAATGATTTATCACGTGTTATTTCAATATCATCATTTTGCCAGAAGCCGTCAGAAGTAAAAGACATTTGTTCCAATTTATCTATTCGATAAAACATCATGCCTCTTACCGCCATTTTCAGTGGATAAAACACATCCTCTATTCCTCGTCTGTAGTGTAAACACCTCCTATACAAACTGTTTAAGAAGAAACGGTTTACAGATAAATACACATAAACCGGATTAATAGGCCGAAAACAAGGAATAATCTTAGGCTGTATATTGTATGCGGCATCAGTAAGACCAACTACACATCTATCCGAAAACCTCCCCATTTGTTCATAAATCATTCGCCCCACTCCTTTACCGCGATAAGCTTTCAAAACAATGGTATTACCTTCCCAATAAAAATCTTGCTTTTTACCATGTATCTTTATCTCATTCCAATTAGCAGTAGTGCAAGCTATTATCTTACCTTTATCTTCTACTAGAAAAGTACGGTTCAAAAGATTTTTTTCACACGAATATTGCTTTAACCACCAATCAAAATACCTTTTGTCCCTATTAGGAAAACTCTCAATAAGAAACAACATTAGTTGTTCATATAAATCGGGAGTATAAGGAATGATTTCCATATTATATACCTGCTTTTGATTTACGAAAAGAAGAAGAGCACATCTTCTTCAAACCGGAAAAAAGAGAAAAAAAGATTGCCCCACTTTCTTGATAATACAAATTCCGGGAAAAGAATATGAACCAAGAAGGAATACAAGAAAAACGTCTATTTGATGATATAAACCACATAATATCAAGTCCTAAATATCGTAATTGCTTATTAGGAACATAAGCATAAGGGGAGATTTTTATACCCAGCATATCATTGACTATCAAAGCCGGGAAATTAATACCTGAAACTTCTGCTGCACGAATAGAAGCAGGAACACGAGGATTAATCTCTATAATCTTGAAATCTCCATCTTTAGTTTGCAAAATATCAAAATCGGCAAAACCTGTCCAATTCAAAACCTCCAATGTCTTCGTACAAATTTCAGATAGTTCTTTCGATTCTACAGTCCTGCAAAAAGAGCTACTTCCTCCTTTTATTGGATAATATCTGATAATCTCTATAATCACAGTGTTGATTATATTCCCTTTTGCATTTCTGTACATCATCACATTATAATAGGGTGCACCAGAATTATCAATGTATTCCTGTAGAGTACATTCACCGTATTTTCTTAATATTCCATCATACTTATCTTGTAAATCAGACAAAGAATAGACCATTGTAATACCTCTTGCTCCCACTGAAATATTAGGTTTTATCAAAGCTGGAAATCCTATGGCATCTGCCGCTTCCTGTAAGTTACTTGAGGTCAACAACTGTGTTTGAGGATGAGGAATAAAATTTTCCTTACATAAAGCTAAAAGTTGCCACTTATCATTTGCCTTTTGAAAAATATCATAATTAGGGATTGCGCACTTAAGATGGTATTCATGTTCTAATTCCACTTTATTTATACTTAAAAACTCAGCAGTTACATCACTTAAAGGAATAATTACAGAAATAGCATGTACTTGCAAAACACGATGTACAGAAGACAAATACTCCTCTTTGTGTGTTGGAGTTATATCAATAGTATAAAGTTTATCTATATATTTTGATTTTGTCGAAATATCTCCTCTATGCAACAAGGCAATGACACTATACCTTTCTTTTTTTAAAGAGCGGGCTACAGATAATGCTTGGAGTCCACCACCAACAATCAAAATATTCATACTATAACCCAATTATATCAGGCACAATCATAGGTTTCGTCTTCATCCACATTGTCCCCCAGCTTAATCCAAGCCCAAAAGAG